>Ga0183098_10742_pt1 | contig 30380 bp, 35 predicted proteins | sample BioMet9_FD_128884 | JGI IMG/M metagenome (GOLD analysis project Ga0183098, IMG submission 128884) | Microbial communities from bioreactor (seeded with sewage sludge) at Lawrence Berkeley National Lab, California, USA - Biofuel... | ecosystem: Engineered > Bioreactor > Anaerobic > Unclassified ...
ATCTCATCAAAGGCCAGAAACAACTTCCCCTGACGCTCACCCTGGTGACCAAGTCCCATGCCTTACCTCCAACCGCCCGATGTGGCTATTCTCGGCCAGATCACAGACTTTTTCAACGGGCTGTTAAGGGCGCCAACAAAATCCGTTGGCGCAGTGTTGGCTGGGGAAAGGGACAAAAATTATGCATAGCTGTTTTTTGTCAATTTTGCGGATTATCTTTGGTTAGTTTATTACTACTCCATAATTTTATACAGTATATTATTCTCCCCTTCATCGAAGTCAGCACTTGCGAGCATTTTGTGATTTGCCATCCCTCTGATTTCTAAATGAGATAGATTTTTATTTACTTGGTCTGCGCATATGTAAAAACAAATGACTATATTCTTTTTTTGGTCTTCTTTAAATTTTTTCCATATGTGCTCTTTAAATAATACGACCCAAATATCGTCTCTTTTTTCGTCTTTGATAATACCAGAAACCATAAGCTCCAGGTGCATTTCAAAAGCCATCGCAGCCTGTTCAGTGGTATATTTCGGTCTTTGTGCGAAGGAAAAGTTAACACTGAGTATTAAAGCAAAAATTGCTATACAAATAGATTTCATAAATTTTTCTCCTGAAATCTATGGCCAACACAGGTAAGAGGCGGCATGTATTTTTCAAAAAAAATGGAATGCGTACCATTAGAAGTCTGCAGTTGCATGGAAAACTTGCAATGAAAAATTAAGCTAAGGCAATAGAAGTTTGTTGTTTCTGAATAATTGTCTAGCTATTTTTCTCCTTTGAGGTGGTGCACTTGCTTGCCAATGTAGCGATCAAATCTTTCCCTGCTCAAATTCTCGATCAACATACGACGTAAAATAAAATGTCGCATCACCAACATCATGTATGTTTGGAGTCTTTGAATTTGTAGGCTTTTCAGGGAGGCAAACATACCCCATGTCGTAATTGTCCTTACTCTCTCCCCATATCGAAAGAAATGCATAATTCCGAGACTTGCAAAAAACGACAGCAAGGCGTTTAATTTCTCGCAGGGCCAAGTTATATGCAGCAGATTTCGCCCCTCTCATTTTTCCCTTTTCGATGGCGTAAAACCTTTTAAAATATTCAGACTTCGTCAACACCTCCTTTATATCAATCGAACCAGATACCTGCTTTTGTACGTTGCTAGTACTTGCCACAACATTCTGCATTTCTGGAGTGGCCGATACCGTTTGTGTATTTACGTGGTTTTGATTTTGTGTATCGCCACGTTGTGAACTGTTAGATACAAAAATAAATCCTCTTGACCGCATACAGCTAGTATAGTCTTCCGCGGTGACCAAAGTGTTTATAAGTCCGTGTTCATGGTTCATAGATTTTGACATGTATTTGCAATTGAACTCTTCTATTCTTGCTTGTTCAAGAGACATGCCTTTTGGAGGAATCCAATGGCCACACCCCATAAAAATTGTTACAAACAAAAGCAAGCATATGCGTTTCATATCACCAACCCGTTTTTAATGTGAATTAATAGGCAATATTCAAATATAAAAAGCAAAAAACACCTTTCGCCACAAATAAAACGCTTAAGTGTTGTGTTATAAACTTAATAAATTTTTGTTATTTTACCATCTTTGACATAAATAGTCCCTGTGGCAACTCCACCACTTTTGCCTGGACACGAATAAGTCACAACTACAGAACCATCGCTATGCGTGTCCACATTGCTGCCACATACTTTAGGAAGTGATGCCACAAATGACTGCGCTTGAGCCATATCTGAAGGATTGACGTTTCCTTGTGCGAACGAAAGTGTAGACGAAAATATGACAACAATTATTACTCCAAACAATATTTTCATGCATCTATCCCTTTTCATTTAAGCTATCCAGGCGATCAGCAGTTCCCACGAAGACAGCCGCACCTAGCGGTTGATAAAGCTGGCCAGACAGACGCTTTGATTTCTCCAATGAGTACTCCCATCGGTTTAAGAAGATCCATCTTTTCCCGATAACTCTAACCTGACAGCCCATCTCGCGACAGACCATCCATTGTCCCTATTTTTCACAGGCAAACTGCATGCAGTGGTACTTCTACCCAGCCAATTTTCTTCGGAGATTAAAAAATTCAAGATGATAAGATGGGATCAGTCGCCATCGCTGTCGGAACCAACAGCGTCATCGGGAACATCCATTTCTATATAATTACCATCTGAATCTTCAAAAGGGACATCGTCGGGAATCCATCCATTATTGTCGCTCCAAACACCATCCCCATCACGCTCTCCATCACTATGGTTACTCATAATCTTCACCTTTAACCCTCGGTTTCATATGGTTTAAAAATATCCATCCGCGACCGATGTTACGTTTGGGCAAGCCGGTTCTGGGCGTCCAGATGCTTCATCCCCCACGGGTTGGACTTTCGATGTTACGCCTTGAGTGACCCTATGTAAATCTACAATAATAAATTTTCTTTTAGCAAGCTGTTTTGCTTTTTTACCCTTTGCCCTGAAGCTATTGAAGGTGATAGATGTTCGAAAAACTTTTTATTGTCAAAATACATGGTTACATACTAAAGAACATACTGACTTCGCTTCAGAATCGTCTATATTGATTGTGGCGTTTGTTCTGTCATTATTAAGCGAAAAAGACATTAGCTTTCTTCCCGTGTAACCACCAAAGCTATTTTTCGCATTAATTATTGCACAACCGGTATTTTTATAGTTACTCAAAAAACCTAAAAATTCAATTTGTAGAGATTCAGGGTCGATAAGCCTGCTTTTTACTTCATTGATAACAACGTTCTTCCAGCCATGACTCCTTTGCCACCAGAACGATAAAATCATTAATGCAGTAATGATACATAGACTGCTGACCAAAAATTTTTTATTCATGTCAATTCCTCTTAAATGAACAACTATCGGAAAAAACCTTGAGAAGAGTAGTAATTCGTCGAAAATTGATATCCATTTACCAATGATTCTACCCAGGTGACAAGTAGAAAGACCGGGCCGCATGAAGAAATTCCAACACCGGCAGACTTCACCAGCCCCCAGCACCTCCCTTGACGAAACATGCTCCCATTCTGCGAATGACCATCCGCCCTCCATACTTTGCGACGGAAAGTGTCAACATGCTGATATGACGAGATAAAACTGCGTCGAATCTGTCCGACAAGTCGGGCACGATCCAACACATCGAACTCTAAGAACAATCTTTGACGAGGCGGGCCGCGACACCCAGAATCCACGGGCCGTGGGATACCAGACCAATCCCATCAGCCAAAGGAGCCAACAGGTCGACCCGCTGAAAAATGAAAAAGGGGCCAGGACCGTGGTCCTAACCCCTTGAAATCTGGAGCCAGCGGGGAGACTCGAACTCCCGACCTGCTGATTACGAATAAGTTGCTATAGCCGTTGTAGGAAGTTGCTTGATTTTGATTTAGATTGAAAAGCACACAATTATTGGTAGTTATATGTTGTCCTGCGTGGCGGGGGGTTGCGCCCTTAGGTAGCAATAAGGTAGCTACTTCCCATCTCAGGGTATCAATAAGGTAGCAAAAATGGCTGGACAAAGAGAGCGCACAAAGTTCACGGGCGTCTACCAACGAAAGAGCGAAACTCGCCGAAACCCACGCGACGGGAAGGCCGATATCTGTTTCGACATCACATACAAAACCGCCGACGGCCGCAAGGTCTGGGAAAAAATAGGCTGGAAGTCCGAAGGATTCACCGCCCAATTTGCCAACGAGAAACGATCGGAGCGTGTGCAAGTCGTTCGACACGGGGAGGTGATCCCAACACGCAAAACTGCCATGACCATGGGCGACGCCTGGGCCATCTTCAAGGAGAAGTGGTTGCCCAATCTGGCCCACCCCCGCGACGAGGTGAGTCGGTATACTTGCCACATAGCCCCGCGCTTCAGTTCCACTCCCTTGGATCGGATTACGCCGCTGGCTCTCGAAACCTTCAAGCAGGAACTGCTCGGCAAGGGGTTGGCCCCGGCGAGCGCCCGCCTCATCCTGGGGGATATTCGCCGCATCTATCGGAAACTTATCTCTTGGAATCTCTACTCGGGCACTGTGCCGACCGATGGACTCAAGATGCCCCGCGCCGACAACGCCCGCATCCGATACCTGACTCCGGACGAGGCGGAACGACTGCTCGACGCCCTGAAAACCAGAAGCCCGTCCTGGTGGCGCATGGCCATGATCAGCTTGCATACCGGCATGCGGATCGGGGAAATTTTGTCCTTGCGTGGCAGCGACATCAATCTGCCATCCAGAGTCGTTCACGTGCGCGACGCCAAGGCTGGCACGCGCATGGCACACATGACCGATGCCGTCGCGCCGGTATTCGAGGATGTCATGCCTGCCACTCCGGATGGGCTGCTTTTCTGCTCCAGAGAAGGCAAACCGTTGCGTGTGACCGACACCAGCAACACGTTTGCCAAGGTGATCAAGGCCCTCGGATTCAACGACGGCCTGACGGATCGCAGGCAGAAAGTCGTATTTCATACCCTCCGACACACCTTTTGCAGTTGGCTGGCGATTCGGGGAGTTCCCCTGTACACCATTGGAGAACTTGTTGGGCATTCAAGCCTGGAAATGACAAAACGTTATTCTCACCTGTGTCCCGACACCAAACGCAAGGCCATCAGCCACGTGGAGGTCATGGCCCAAAATGGCAAGCCCCCTATGGCTGTTCATTCGTCTTGACGCGTTTGCCTTCCAGGTATGTCTGCAACGACTTCCTGGAATAGAGAACCCGTCCACCATCCTTGATGTAGCTTGGTCCTCCGCCGCGACACCTCTTGGTCTTGAGAGTCGCGGCGGACATGGAGAAAAGCTTTGCCGCCTCCTCTTCAGTCAGAAATTCTTTTCGTCTGAGAACTTCTATTTCAGCAACAGGCGCTAACAATTTGGATAAAGTGGCATCCATAGCTTGAGCGATATCATCCTGTGTGAGCTGCATATTCCCTCCATTATTGGCTGGCCAGCCCGGGGCTCCGTCGCCAGCCAGCAACCGTGGGCAACGCGAAATTTATGAAGGAAATTCCTTTGTATGACAAGAAAAATTTTTCTTCTATATCTCGGAGTGTAATGGTGAGCTCAAGCAGGAGAAGCAAGACAGCCAGCTTGCGGCCAGCCTAGCGAGAAATATTTTGACAGATAATTATTTCGAATTATTAGAGATATTTTTAATAGCTGTCTCGGCCAAATTCCTTGGCAAGCTTCCGCTTGGTTGAAAAGCTGAAATTTCCTGCTTGTACTGCCGGAGAAGCGCCAGCATGCAGCTCGGCTAGGTCTTTCCTGTCTCCAGCAAGGCAGCCTGAACGGTGCCGAAAAGAAACAGGAGGGATAAGAGAGCGCATCCAGAGCGCGAGGGACACGGCTATGGGATCGGCTTCGACGGGGGAGCAGTCTTGGACACGACTGACCCCATCGGCAGCATAACTCAGATAGCGGCTTAAGCCGCCAAGGATGAGAACACGTATGGCCTGCGTGAAGAGTACTTCGAAGATCCGTTGACAGATCGGGTTGCCTTGCCTGTGATGATGAGTTACATTGTATCTCAGAAAAAGGAGGTCGCCATGGCTGCCACATCAATGGTCCACGTCCGCGTGGATGAAAACGTCAAGGCTCAGGCGGCGGAAACTCTTGCCACGATGGGCCTTTCCATTTCCGACGCCGTCCGCGTCCTGCTGGTGCGGGTCGCCGCCGAGAAACAGCTGCCGTTCGAGTTGAAGGCACCAAATGCCACGACCCGCGCTGCGATGGCCGAAGCTGAGGACATTGTTAAGACTCGCCGCGTGCGTTTCCAGAGTGCTGAGGAAGTGTTCAATGCCATCGAAGAAGCCGGCCAGCAGTAAACGGGCTCCACTGCCGAGGGCGGCCGATTATACGAAGCCCTTCCTCAAAGATTGGAAGCGGTTAGAGCGTTCAGGCCGATACGATATGCGGCGACTCAAGGAAGTCATGCTGTTACTGATTGCCAATGACGGGCCGCTCGCACCTGAATGGTCCGATCACCCACTCGTAGGCAATTGGGAGGGATATCGCGAATGTCACGTCGGCGGAGATTTTCTGCTTGTCTACCGACTCGCGGAAGCATCCTCCAGCAGCCTGATTGTTTTTGTTCGCGCGGGCACCCATGCCGAATTGTTTGAATGAGTTGGGTGAGAGGTCGTGAGACCGATCAATCGACTTCGCCAAAGACGGTCCTGAGGAGCTTTTCTGCGTCAGCTTCCAGGTGGAGCTTGGAGTTCACCCGATTTTGTGGAGTCTTTTTGACTTGAACTCTCAAGAAGCGAAAGCATGCATCCTTTCGTAAGCCAAGGACGACATGTAGTCGAGAGCAGAATGTCGCCGATGGCCTTTGTAGAGATGGTCGGCAACAACTCAAACCCAGGAGCCACCCTCAAAAAATGACTGGTCCGAAGAATTCCGGCAGGTCAAGACCACTGTAGCGCACTCGCGCAACACATCGATGATCAAGCGTTCCATGAGCAAGGTGAAGCGCCCTTTGGCCTCGGCCCAAGGCACTTTCACCTGAAGCACGCCGTGCTCCGGGCACTCCACGCGCGGAACCCGGGCATGGAGGAAGGTCTTGAACTGGCAGGTATCGAGGTGACGCCATACCCGGGGCTCGGCATGATCCCGACAAGCCAGTTCGCGACCACAGGTCGGACAGCGCCATCGAACACCGGCAGCATGTTCGACATGGACATTCACCTGGCCTCCAGCCGTGTTCAACTCGACGTCAGCAACAAACCACGGGTCGCTCAGCCCCAGAATCCGAGAATACAGGTCCGTGTCCTTCATGGTCACCCTCCCGGGTTGACCATAGCCGGTCACCTACCCACGGAAAAGCCGGAAGGACCGAGATTTCTGGCAAACCATCCCCCAGGAGGGAACGATGCGGAAATTTCGATTTTCTGAGACGCAAATTGTCAAGATGCTCAAGGAAGGCGAGGCAGGCCGACCTGTTGCTGAAATTTGCCGAGAACAGGGCATCAGCGCGACCACGTTCTACAAGTGGAAAACCAAATACAGAGGCATGGAAGCGTCTGATATGCGCCGCCTCAAAGATCTTGAGGCCGAGCACAGCCGTCTCAAGCAGATGTTTGCCGAGTTGAGCCTGGAGAACCAGGCCTTTGAAGGATGTGATCGCAAAAAAGTTGTGAAGCCAGCCGACAAACGCGAGTTGGTCACCTACGCCCACGTCGAGCATGTGCTGAACCTACGCCGTGCCTGTCGAGCTTTCAGCCGGAGCAGGTCTATGTACGGCTACCAGCCCGAGGGGGCTGACGACGAACTGGTGATTGAAGCACTCGTCAGGCTGGCCGAGCAGTTTCCGCGATTCGCCTTCGGCAAGTTGTTTCCGTTGATGCGCCGCGAACAACTAATGTGGAACCACAAGCGTGTGCACCGGGTGTACCGCACTTTGAAGCTGTATTTGCGCCGCAAAGGCAGCTCCCTTCGAGAAATCCCAAGAAACTAGCCGTTCCAGCGGCGGCCACTTTATGCTGGTCGGTGGACTTCATGAGTGATGTCCTGATGAGTGGCCAACGCTTCCATACGTTCAACGTTCTCGACGACTTCAATCGCGAGTCTCTCGCCATCAACAAGGTGGATACCACATTGCCGGCTGCGAGAGTCGTTCGGGTGCTGGACCGAGTGGTTGCTTTGAGAGGCTGTCCCGCGAAGCTGTGAATGGCTAATGGACCGGAACTCGTGTCCGTGGCCCTGGCAGATTGGGCCGAAAAACGAGGAGTGGATATGGAGTTCATCCAGCCGGGCAAGCCAACACAGAACTCGTATATCGAAAGACTCAACCGCACATTTCGCCATGAGGTGCTGGACTTCTATATTTTCAGCAACTAGTGCGATACCAGAGAGATCGTGGAGGACTGGCTGCAGCAATACAACGAGCAACGGCCCCATGAGTCACTCGGGGACCTCACCCCCTCCGAATACCTCGCCATCAACTCGCCAGAGGTCTCAACTTTCGACTGGCACTAAGAATGGGAGGTTTACAAAATTTAGTATAATTTATCGTAATTCCTAAAAAATGTTTTTTTTGCAGCATACAAATAGGGCTTTTTCCCAAATTTTTTTGGGAGAATGCCCTATTGACAGGTGATTTACTGGTTTAATAAAGGGTAGAGTCCACGCAGGTGGTGTAAATTCTGGAGTCGTCCAGGCCGGGGGGGAGCCTCCAGCCTGGACGGGATGGGCGAGGTGGCCATCAGGTCAATTGGCTGTAAGGTGAAGTTGCGAAGCCGCACCTGCAACCAAAGGAGACCATGATGGCCGAGGACAGCATGGCATTAATCGAGCTGATGCAAAAGGCCGACGGCGGTGATTTTCTCCGTTCCCTGGCGGAAGCGGTCTTGCAGCTTCTCATGGAGGCTGATGTGGACGGCTTGATCGGCGCTAGCCGCCACGAACGAAGCGCCGAGCGGGTCAGTTACCGCAACGGCTACCGGGACCGCAGCCTTGATACCCGCGTCGGCTCCCTGCAACTGCGCATCCCCAAGCTGCGTCAGGGCAGCTACTTTCCGCCCTTCCTGGAGCCGCGCAAGACCAGTGAGCGCGCCTTGGTGGCCGTCATCCAGGAGGCCTGGATCGGCGGCATATCGACGCGGCGCGTGGACGATCTCGTCCAGGCCATGGGACTTTCCGGCATCTCGAAATCCCAAGTGTCCAAGCTGTGCAAGGACATTGATGAACGAGTCCATGCCTTTCTTTCCAGGCCGCTGGCCGGGGAATGGCCCTATTTGTGGCTGGACGCGACCTACCTCAAACAGCGCGAAGGCGGCCGGGTGGTCAGCGTTGCCGCCATAATCGCCGTGGCGGCGAACACGGAAGGCCGCCGGGAAATCGTGGGGTTGCACATCGGCCCCAGTGAGGCTGAGCCGTTCTGGTCTTTTTTCCTCAAAGGCCTTCTTCGTCGAGGCCTCACTGGCGTGAAACTGGTCGTCTCCGATGCCCATGAAGGGCTCAAAGCAGCCATTGCCAAGACGTTCGGGGCCACATGGCAGCGTTGCCGGGTCCACTGGATGCGAAACGCCTTGGCTCGCGTCCCGAAATCGCAGCACGCCATGGTTTCCGCCGCCCTACGGCAGGCCTTTTTGCAGCCGGACGCGGTCAGCGCCAGTCAGACCTGGCGGCATGTCGCTGACCAGCTTCGCGGCAAATGGCCAAAACTCGCCAGCTTCATGGACGAAACTGAGCACGACGTGTTGGCCTACATGACCTTCCCAGCACAGCACCGGGTCAAGCTGCACAGCACCAATCCGCTGGAAAGGCTGAACAAAGAGGTGAAGCGGCGAGCGGACGTGGTCGGCATCTTCCCCAACGAGCAGTCCATCATCCGGCTCATCGGGGCCATCTTGCTGGAGCAAAACGACGAGTGGCAGCTGCAAAGCCGCTACATGCAGGTTGAGGCCATGGCCGAACTCAACACTCAACCCAACGAGGCGCAGCCAGCCCAAATTCCACCCAGGGCAGCCTGACCGATTGCCACCTCAAGCACGCCGAAATTTACACCACGTTGACGGACGCGACCATATAAAGTTATACAATTAACTAACCAATAATAATGGAGGAAAACTGCCTTGCGTTTTACAATTACACTTAAAATTGTTGGGCTTGTGGCTGTTTCCGTTGTTGCTACCGTAATGATTATTCAAATTATAGCATATTTTTCAGTTAGGAACGGCTTTGAGCAGATTGTTTCACGTGTCGTGCTAGGGGATTGCAATGTCATGAGGCGCGAAATGGCCAACTACAAACAACGCTATCTCGACATTTCTCGAAACCAAGCCCAGCAATCCTCCGTCATCGAGGGTGTCCTCGCTGGTGATACGAACAGCTTGCAACGGTTGGCCCAGTCCGTCCTTTCCGAAAACAAGCTTGACATTGTCGTATTCGCCGACGCGACCGCCAAAGTCGTTGCCCGGGGGCATAATGACAAGACGGGAGATAGTATAGGCAACCAGGAGGGTGTGAAAACCGCTCTGGCCGGTGAGGCCTCATGCCTGCTGGAAAAGGGCAACACTGTGGGCTTTTCCATCCGCGCCTACGCCCCGGTCAAAAAGGGCAGCAAGGTTGTCGGCGTGGTTATGACGGGGCAGGATTTGACCAGGAATTCCACCTTGGTCGACGGCATCAAGCAGAGCCTTGGGGTGGAAGCCACCATATTCGACGGCGACACCCGTATTTCCACCACAATCGAACAGGACGGCCACCGGGCCGTGGGCACCCGGATCGCCAACCCGGCTGTCGTCGACACCGTGCTGCAACGGGGACAGACATATTTCGGGGAAAATGTCATTTTCGGCCGGCAGTATCGCACCGCCTACGTGCCGCTGCACAACGGCGACACCGTCGTGGGCATGCTGTTCGCGGGCATCGACATGACCGACATGCTCCGGGATCGGGACTCCATCATTCTCGCCATTGGCCTAGCCGGTCTCGGTGGCATGCTAGTCTTTGGCGTCCTGTCCCTGTTCCTGTCGCGTATGCTCACCCGGCCGCTCCTGCGTTGCGTGGAATTCGCCCATAGCGTTTCCAGGGGCGAAACAGGTTCCCACCTGGACGTGAGCCAGCAAGATGAGACCGGCACCCTGGCCAAGGCGCTCACCACCATGGCCGCCGACATCCAGCGCCGCATGGACGAGGTGGCCGGGGCCAAACAGACCGCCGAAAGCGAGGCCGCCGCCGCCAAGGTCGAACGGGCCAAGGCCGACGAGGCCTGCCGTCAGGCCGAAAACGCCAAGGCCGAAGGTATGCTCCAGGCCGCCGGCCGCATCGAAACTGTCGTAGAAGTGGTCTCCTCTGCCTCCCAACAACTGGCCGCCCAGATCGAACAGGCCAGCCGTGGAGCTGAAGACCAATCCCGTCTGGCCTCCGAGGCGGCCACCTCAATGGTGGAACTCAACACCACAGTGCTCGAAGTGGCCAAAAATGCCGCCCGGGCTGCCGAAACCACCGACCAAGCCAGACGCAAAGCCGAAGAGGGCGCTTCGATCGTGGGCGAGGTGGTCAATCGTATCGGCGGCATCGCCGAACAGTCCCGGGCCCTCAAGGTCGATATGGGCGATCTTGGTCGCCGAGCCGAGAATATTGGCGCTATCATGAATGTCATCTCCGATATTGCCGACCAAACCAACCTCCTGGCCTTAAACGCAGCCATCGAGGCCGCTCGGGCAGGCGAGGCCGGACGGGGTTTTGCCGTGGTCGCCGACGAGGTCCGCAAACTCGCCGAAAAAACCATGGCCGCCACCTCCGAAGTTGGCGACGCCATCCATGGTATCCAGGATGTCACCCAGGCCAATATCGCTGGTTTCGACCGCGCCGTTCAAAACGTCGAGGCCGCCACAGACATGGCCCGCCGCTCGGGTGAGGCCCTCTCCTCCATCGTCACCCTCGTCGACGACGCCGCCGATCAGGTCCGCTCCATCGCCACCGCAGCTGAACAACAGTCCGCCGCCAGCGAGGAAATCGGCCGCACCGTGGACCATATCAACCGTATATCCGGCGAAACCGCCCAGGTTATGGGACTGTCCGCCCAGGCCGTCGAGAAATTGGCCGGGCAGTCCAAGAATCTTTATGATCTTGTCCATGACATGCAACACCAGGAAACCGCCCACGCACTCGATGCTCGGTAGATGCTGGCAGCTAGGGAGTTAGCCCCCCTCCAGCCTGAGGGCCTCACAGAAAAGTTAGAAGAAAGAAAAAGAAGCCCCGGGCATCCGGGGCTTCGATGATTGGTACTGATATTTGACGCTGTCAATGCTCATATTGCTTAAATGCTGTTACATCATGTTAGTCATCTGCTTGTTATTACCATGTTGTTGGGCAATTTGAGCCACAGGAGTCTTGTCAGACTCTCACAGGATGCCGAAAGTTTCTTTGGAAAATCGATACATTTCCATGGACACCTCTGGTTCGTCATAGTTTTTGTGCTCAAAGTCTAACTGGTATGAAAATGACTGTGCAGGTTACGTGCAGGTCAGTCCTGTCTTGAATCTGTGAATTGGGTCTTCCTTGAAGGTTAAATTCATGTCCATCCGTATAGGATTGACAAGCCACGACTTCAAGAACAATCCTCAAAAGGCAGAGAACTTTTTTATCACTGAAGTTATTTTATGGAAACCTAGTTCTATAGTTAAAAAAATTTTTCTTATCTTGCTGTTATTGGTCGTACTGTTGATAGGATATTTAGATTACCTCACTGGGACTGCGTTTGAATTTTACATTTTCTTTGCAATACCGGCGGTTGTGTCAGGGATATATCTTGATCTCAGTGGTTCAATGTGTGTGGTGGCCTTAAGTTTTGTTGTGTGGATTGTTACGGACTGTATTTTGGGAAGAGGTCTAGATTTTCTTGTGTCTTTTTTCTTTAACAGGTTTGCCAGGGCATTGGTTTTTCTTTTGATAGTTTATTTTTTGATAAAAATAAAAAGAGCTGCTGAGTATGAATTCTTCTGCTCCAGAACTGATCCACTTACCAAGCTTTATAACAGAAAAGGCTTTTCCGAAGTTGCTAATAAAATTTTAGATGTTTGCAAAAAAAGTTTTTACCTATTTCCTTGGCCTACATTGATATTGATAATTTTAAATATGTTAATGACGAGAGAGGACACAAGGCTGGTGATGAACTGTTGATTCATGTTGCAAACTGTATGAAATCAATATTTCGTGAAGAAGATATTATCGCTCGGTTAGGTGGTGATGAATTTGTTGTGATGACGCCTGGATTATGTAAGAATTCTGCCAAACAACGGATGGAAAATAGCCGAGATATTTTAACATTAGAAATGGAGGATCATTCGTGGCCAGTTGGCTTTAGTATTGGAGTTGTATATTGTGATCCATTAGTGTCTAGTCTTGACGATGTATTATTGGCAGCTGACAGTTTGATGTATGAAGTAAAAAAGTCTGGGAAGAGTGGTATCCGTTTTAAGTGTCTTGATTGAGGGGGCTATGTTCCGCAGTACCTAAGTTGGCAATCGCACGAATGAACCTATTTTGTGCAAATATACAGATCCCTGGAATTGAAGCCAGCCACGAATAAGACATGCGACAAGCAGGTCAAAGGAGTGGCTGGCATGGACGAGAAATCACAGGACAGTGTGCAGTGCTGGACGTCGAAACGCCTGATGGCGTTGGTCCTGGGCCTCCTCAAGGGTGAAACCAGTGCCCAGGAGGCTGCTCGGCGACATGGACTGACGTTGGCCGAGATCAAGGATTGGCGGGATAAATTTCTTCTGGGCGCAAAGAATGTCTTACGTTCCCGGCCTCGCAACGAGGAGGCGCTCAAAGACGAGCAGATCAAACGACTTAAGCAGAAGGGGGGCGAGTTGGTGCTCGGCAATGACATCCTCAAGGAAGCGGCCAAAGGGCGCCCTTTCGACCTGGGGATGTCCGACGAGTAAGGCTGGCCATGCCGCATGTCTCGGAGCGATGGGTCTGGGAAGACCATTGTCGGGCACTTACCACCCACGGAAAAGCCGAAAGAACCATTAAGTCGACCTGGAGCAAAGGGTTTGCCGGAATTTCTTTCTTGGATGATATTTTTTAGAAAGAAATTCCGGCAGAATTACTCGCAGGTAGTCCGTATCCCACAAGCGCCACGACAGTGAATCAAACCAACTTTGCCAGCGAGATAAAAGTGTTCAACGCTTCTTGTAGGGAGACGGCGGCCGCGCAAAGCGCCGTCTTCTGCGGAGGAGGAGGTCCAGGGCACTCAGCAACCTCTCTTTCACATTTTGACAAGGCTAGACTCACCAACTCCTGAGCTCGTTCTTCAAACTCCCGCATGTCGAAATTTGACACGTAAAACCCTCAGCGTTGGGGGCAACCCACGACGCACGACCTCAGTCATTGTCAGCCAAAGCGGTACGTTGCGAAGCTTGCTGTCTGGCGTTCTCTTTGGCCACGGCAAGAAGGTACGTCAAGTCCTCCCCCAAGATTTCTGCCATGCGCTCCGCATCCGATACAAGTACGCCTTGTGGTTTGCCCGTGTTCGTCGCCTTCCCGCGCATGGCTGACCATTTTGCCGCTGCCGCCTTGGCAGGCGCATCCGGCCAGACCATTTTGGCAAACTCACCCTTTTTCCAGTCTCGGGCGTCTGCACGTTTATCGACCAGCTCGACAAAGGACCGCTCTAGCAGAAATGAGAAATTCTCCATGGTTGCCTCCGGTCCTTTGACTCTAGCGGAAATTCCTTCTCTGTCTAGTGAAAAATTCTTGTTGTGTAAAGAAGGAAATTCCTATAAATTCTCCTCATGGATAACCTCATGAAAGAAATCATTGAGTTGCTGTTTCGTCAGATGGGATCGCACAAAGCCAGCGCCAGGGCTCTTGGATACACCGGGAGACAGTACAGGAATATCAGGAAGAAAGTGGAAAACGGTGAAAAGCTGCACCCCCGGGTGGAAACCTTCATCCGTGTAATAAGTCAGATGATTCAAGGAAATTCCCTCAATTGCCGCCAGATCCCCTTGGCCGTCTCCGGGTCGGGGACTGCGGCCCACGCGGCGAGGTCATAGCATGGCTCGCAGAAAAAAGCGCATCCCCCGCAACATGGGCCGCATCGAATTCATTGCCTGCCGGGATACGATCGATGGCCTGTACGAGCAGGGGTACGACTACAAAAAAATTCATGCCGCCCTGGTCCAGAAGGGCAAAGTCACCATGTCCTATGCGACGTTTTGTTATCACATGACCCGTTTTCTCAAGGCGGTCAGAGAGCGGCATGAGCACGAAGGCACCCAGCCGACTTCGGCCTATGCCCCGGCTTCTTGCAGACAGAACGCTTCCCGGCAGCAGAGCTTTTCCGTCAACAAGACCCCCTCCAGTGGCGAGATGATCTAGGAGGTGCAGCCATGGCCACAATCCACTTCATCCTCCAGGGCAAAGGCGGCGTCGGGAAATCCCTGATCGCCGCGCTGCTTGCGCAATATCTGCAAGGAAGAAATCTTGAGGTGCATTGCTTCGACACCGACCCGATCAATGCGACCCTCGCCGGATACGAGGCGCTAGACGCCGTGGCGCTGGACATCATGAGCGGCGACGACATCGATCCCCGCCGTTTCGACCAGCTCATGGACGCGATTATCGAATTGCCCGCCGATGCTCACGTCGTGGTGGACAACGGCGCATCTTCCTTCGTGCCGCTTGGGTCCTATTTGCTTGAAAACCAAGCGCTCGAAGTCCTTGGAGAGTACGGCCATTCCGTCATGCTCCATACGGTGGTCACTGGTGGGCAAGCCATCCTGGACACCTTGTCCGGGCTCAAATCCCTGGTTTCGCACTTCCCGACCACGCCCATCGTGGTCTGGCTCAACCGCTACTTCGGTGACATCACCCTCGATGGGAAGCATTTCGAGGAATTCAAGATTTATGCGGAATGCGCCTCCAGCTTCCATGCCGTCATTTCCCTGCCGCACCGCAAGCAGACGACCTTCGGCCGGGACCTGGAAGAGCTCTTCGCCAGACGCCAGACCTTCGCCGAGGCCGTGAACTCCGACCTTCCGATCATGGTCCGGCAGCGCCTGACCAGTTTCTGGCGGGATGCCGTGGCCGAGATGGACCAGGCCCGGCTTTGCTGAGGATGCGCTATGACCGACCAACAGCACGACGCCGACACTCCATCCACCGTCTCTGACGGCATCGGGCTGGATCTGGAAAGCGTCCGGACGCTGCTCGCCCAGAAGCATGCGACCGTGGTCGATCCGGATGATCCGGTGCTCATGCTGGTCACGCTGCAAAACGCCTTCCTGGCCGAATACGAAAAGCTCCTCGCCCGCCACAACAAGGCCCTGACCTCCATGTTGGCCGAAAAGACGGACGGCTACGTGTCCGGCGTCCTTTCGGCCACCAAAGGGTTGGCCAAGGATTTCTCCGCCGCTTCGGTGGAAAACATCCGGACAATCCTCCAGGGGCACGTCTCAGCGCTCGCTGCCTTTCGCCAAAATCTCACCTGGCTTGCGGCCATCGTGATCATCTCTGCCTTGGTCAACGTGGCCGTGTTCGCCTTGCAGGCGCGGGGGTAGCCATGGACAGGTTGCAGGCAAGCCTCACGCACAACCTCGGGCCGACCATCATGGCGGCGCTTCATGATCCTGACGTGATCGAAATCATGGTCAATCCGGACCAGACGCTGTGGATCGAAAAGCTCGGCCAGGACATGGCCTTGTGCGGGACGCTGCCCCCGGCCCAAAGTCGGCTCATCATCTCCCTGGTGGCCAGCGCCTTGGAAACCACGGTCACGGTGGATCGCCCCATCGTGGAAGGGGAACTGCCCCTTGACGGCAGCCGCTTCGAAGGGCTCATGCCGCCCATCGTCTCGGGACCGTCCTTCACCATCCGCAAGCGGGCCAGCCGGGTCTTCACCCTGAGCGACTATGTGGATTCAGGCATCCTCCTGCCGGCCGCATCTGACCTTCTCAGCCAAGCCATCGAAACCCGGCGCAACATCCTGGTGGTCGGCGGCACGGGCTCGGGCAAGACGACCTTTGTCAACGCCATCATCGACGGCATCTCCCGGTATTGCCCGACGGACCGGCTGATCATCATCGAGGATACGGCCGAGCTCCAATCCGCCAGCGAGAACACCGTGTTCATGCGCAGCTCGGACGGCGTGCCCATCCAACGGTTGGTGAAGGTGTCCATGCGCTACCGGCCGACGCGCATCCTGGTCGGCGAGGTGCGCGACGGTTCCGCCCTGGATCTCCTCAAGGCCTGGAACACCGGACACCCCGGCGGCGTGGCCACGGTCCATGCCGGCAGTGCCGCCGCCGGCCTCCTTCGCCTGGAGCAGCTCATTGCCGAGGCAACCCCGGTCCCCATGCCGGCGCTCATCGCCGAGGCCGTGGACATGATCTGCTTTATCGAGCGCGCCCCGGGCGGTCGCCGCGTCTCCGACATCGTCACGGTCAAAGGCTTTGATCCCATAACCCGCAGCTACGATCTGGAGCACCTATGCTGAAACCTGTCCTGCGGTATCTCCCCCTGGTGGCGCTTGTTCTCGTTCTACCGGAACTGGCCCAGGCCTCGGGCGGCATTTCCGAATTCTCCAGCCCCCTGGAAAAGGTGGTCCAGACCGTCACCGGCCCGGCCGGCCGCTGGGTGTCCATCGTGGCCATGGCCCTTTGCGGCGTCCTCTACATCTTCAACCGCGACGATCTGACCGGCGGCTTCAAGCTGCTCCTCGGCGTGGTCTTCGGCATCTCGTTTATTGCCTTCGCCACCAGCATCGTGGACAGCGTGTTCTCGTTCTCCGGCGCGGTGATCTGAGGGAGCGAGTCGCCATGCGCACCCTGACCGTCCACCAATCCCTGCACCGGCACAGCCATGTCATGGGGGCCGAACGGGAACTGGTGCTGACCTGCGGGCTCATTGCCTTGCTGGTCGGCATCGGGGGCTTGAGCGGTCTATCCGTGGTGACCGGGTTTGCCTTCTGGGTCACGGCTGTCTTCGTCCTGCGGCGCATGGCCAAGGCCGATCCGATCATGAGCAGAGTCTGGCTCAAACACATCAAGCAGCAGCTCGTCTATCCAGCCCGGGCCGGCCGGGCCGACGCCTGGAGAAGCTGATGCTGCGGCTGCGGGACTATCGATCCAGGGCCAAGGGGTTGCCCGATCTTTTGCCATATGCGGCCTTGATCGCCCCCGGCGTGGTGCTGTGCAAGGATGGGAGCCTGCTTGCCGCCTGGGAATTCCGGGGGCAGGACACAGCCTCCAGCACACCGGAAGAACTGGCCTTCGTGTCCGCTCAGGTGAGTGGCGCGGTCAAGCTGCTCGGTACCGGTTGGATGCTGCACGTGGACGCCTTGCGCAGTCGCGAGCGCACCTACGCGCGCCCCGAGGACAGCCACTTCCCCGATCCGGTGACCCGTCTCATCGACGAGGAACGCCGGCAGTTTTTCAGCGGTGATGCCTGCTACAGCACCAGGACCGTGCTCACGGTCAGCTACAAGCCGAACCTGCAAGCGGCCAAGCTGGCCGGAGCCACCCAGCACGGGACCGGACGGCGCAATCTCCTGGCGAAAAGTCTGCGTTTTTTCGAGCAGGCCCTGCTGGAACTGGAAGACGCCTTGTCCGCCGTGCTGCGCCTGGAGCGGCTGGTGGAGTTCGACGACACCGAAGAGGATGGACAGCCCGTCCGGTACTCACCGCTCCTTTCCCATCTCCAGCAGTGCCTGACCGGCGAGGAGCAGCCCCTCCGCGTGCCGCGAACGCCCATGTACCTGGACGCGCTTCTTGGCGGGGAAGATCTGGTCGGCGGCTTGGCCCCGCGCATCGGGACAAAGCACATCGCCGTTCTCAGTATCGACGGGCTGCCCCAGGAGAGCTGGCCGGCCATGCTGGCCAGCCTTGACGGCCTGCAACTGCCGTATCGTTTCTCCACCCGATTCATCTGCCTGGATCAGCTCGACGCGGCCAAGGAAATCACGGTCTACCGCAAGACGTGGCAGCAACAGGTGTTCCGGTTCTTCGACCAGTTCTTCAACAACCCGAGCGCCCGGGCCAACCGCGACGCCCAGCTCATGGCCGAGGACGCCGAGGAAGCCCTGGTGGAGGTGCAATCCGGATACGTGGGCGCAGGCTATCTCACGTCCTGCATCGTGCTCCTGCACGAATCCCCGGAACCGCTGCACGACTGGGCGCGGGAGCTGCGCCGCGTCATCCAGACCTTGGGCTTCGGCTGCCGCATCGAATCCATCAACGCCCTGGAGGCCTGGCTCGGCACCCATCCCGGCAACGGGTTCGCCAACCTGCGGCGTCCCCTGGTCAACACGCTCAATCTCGCCGACCTGCTTCCCCTGGCCAGCATCTGGTCGGGGCGGGGCTACTGCCCCTGTCCGTTCTACCCGCCGGATTCGCCGCCGCTTATGGTCTGCACCACCGACGGCTCGACGCCGTTTCGGTTCAACCTCCATGAGGGCGACCTCGGCCATACCCTCATTTTCGGTCCCACGGGTTCGGGCAAATCCACGCTCCTGGCGCTCATTGCCGCCCAGTTTCGCCGCTACCCGGACGCCCGGATTTTCGCCTTCGACAAGGGCATGAGCCTTTTCCCTCTGTGCCAGGCCGCCGGCGGCAGCCATTTCGAAATCGGCCGCGCCGCACTCGCTTTTGCCCCTCTCCAGCGCATCGACGTCTCCGAGACGGAACAAAGCTGGACCGAAGGCTGGGTGGCCGACCTGGCGGAGCTCCAAGGGCTTCGCGTTCTGCCGGTCCATCGCAACGCCATCCACACGGCCATGAACGCCTTGCGGGAAAACCCACCGACCATGCGTTCGCTGACCGACTTCTGGCTCGTGGTCCAGAATCAGGAGCTGAAAGAGGCCCTGACCCACTACACCAAGGCCGGAGCCATGGGGCATCTGCTGGATGCTTCTTCGGATTCCTTGGATATCGCCTCTTTCATGGTCTTCGAGATCGAGGAGCTGATGCAGCTCGGAGACAAGAACCTCATCCCCGTGCTCCTCTATCTCTTCCACCGCATCGAAACGGCGCTGTCTGGGCAGCCGGCGCTGCTCATTCTCGATGAAGCCTGGGTCATGCTCGGGCATCCGGTTTTTCGGGAAAAGGTGCGTGAGTGGCTGAAGGTCATGCGCAAGGCCAACTGCGCCGTGGTCCTGGCCACCCAGAGCCTCTCCGACGCGGTGCGCTCGGGGATCATGGACGTGCTCGTCGAATCCTGCCCCACCAAGATCCTCCTGCCCAATCTCACGGCCAGGCAGGACGGGCAGCGGGAACTCTACACCGGCATGGGCTGCAATGCCCGGCAGATCGAAATCGTGGCCACGGCCACGCCCAAGCGGGACTACTACGTGATGGCCCCCTCGGGACGTCGGCTCATCCAGCTTGCCCTGCAGAAAAAGGGGCTCGCCTTCGTTGGGTCCTCGGACAGGGACAGCATCTCCCGAATCAAGGAACTTTCCAGCCTTCACGGCCAGGACTGGCCCCGGTTCTGGCTGCAGGAAAAAGGAGCGGCTTGACCATGAAAAGAACTCTCATGTCGTGCGGCCTTGCCCTGTTGCTCGTACTCGCCACCGTTTCTCCCGGAAATACCCTGGTCGTCTACTGCACCAATTGCAGCGAGATGTTCACCCAGGCCCTGGAGCGGGTCACCAATCTGTCGCAACTGGAAACCCTGGTTTCTCAGTACCAGGAGGCGGTCACCCAGACCATCGAACAGATCGAAATGGTCGCCAATCAGGTCAAGCAGTACCAGAACATGGTGCAAAATACCGTCAAGCTTCCGGCCCAGCTCATCAACAAAGTCACCGGCACCTTCAAGCAGCTGGCCAGCCTGACCAAGAGCCTGCAGACCCAGGCCGGCGACATCGCGGCCATGGGCAGTATATTTACCGAAATCTATGGGGATTCGGATTTCCTCAAAGGCATCGCCAAGGCCGGCACCGGCACGACGCGGACCGTCAACGCCCAGTACCAGGCCAAGCTGGAGGAGTGGTCCTCGGAAACGCAACGGGCGTCCAAGGCCGCGTTCCAGGTCACCGGCGAACAGCTCGATGACCTCATGAACAACGCCGACAACTTCGACAGCCACATTGGCGATCTCCTCAGCACCCCTGATGGCCAGATGCAGGCCCTGGAGTCGGCCAACGAACTGGCCGCCTTGCAGCTCAAGGAGGCCCGGGAGCTGCGGACCCTGCTTGTCACGTCCACCCAGGCGAACATCCAGGACCGGATGAAGACGGAAAAGCAGGACGAACTGCGTTCCACCTGGTGGCAGGAGATGACCAAGACCGACAAGCTCCAGGGGATCAGCGGCAAAAGTCCCAAGGCCGATCCGTTCTGAGGCACCGAGGCACGGTCATGGCCAGCAAGTTCCCGCAATTCCTGCTCCCAGCCGTCATGGTCGCCCTGGCGCTGGTTGTGCTGGCCCTGCCGACAAACGCGCTGGCGGCCGGGCCGTCGCCGGACGCCATCTCCCAGATTGCCCAGGAGTTCTACACCAAGACCTCCGCCTGGTCGGGCACGCTCAAGTCTTTCGCCTTTGCCTTGTTTCGCTGGACCGTGATGCTCGAAATCGCGCTTTTCGGCATCCGCATGGCCCTGCAGCGCTCCCAGCTCCCGGATATCCTCAGTCAGTTCGTCATGACGCTGCTCTTTGCCGGATTCATCGCCGCCGTGATCAACAACTATGCGGAATGGTCCTGGAACCTCATCCGGGGGCTGGCCTCCACGGCCGATTCCCTGGGCACGGCCCAGACCTCTTCGGACGCGCCGCTGCGTACGGGCCTCAACCTTGTCCAGGTCATCCTGGACAAGGTCTCCATCACCTCGCCGGCCGAATCCATCGGCTACATCGTGGCCGCTCTGGTGGTCCTCATCTGCTTCGCGCTCATGACCGCCCAGATTTTGTTCATCAAGTGCGAGGCCATGGTGGCCATGAACGCCAGCGTCATCCTGCTCGGCCTGGGCGGCTCATCGCTTTTCAAGGAATACGCCGTAAACGTCATGCGCTACGCCCTGGCCGTGGCCTTCAAACTTTTCGTCCTGCAACTGCTGCTCGGCCTTGGCATGACGTTTATCACCGACATGGAGCTCTCCGAGGCCACCCTCCAGGACATCTTCGTGGTCATCGGCGTTTCCGTGGTGCTCCTGGCTTTGGTCAAGACCATCCCCGATGTCTGCGCCGGCATCATCAACGGTTCCCACGTCACGGGCGGCCATGCCCTGGCCGCCACGGCCGGGGCGGTGCTCGGCGGCGCGGTCGGCTTTGCCGCCGGCTCGGTGGCGACCGCTGCCGGGGCCTCCATGGGACTCAAGAGCGTTCGGGCAGCCTCGCAACTGGCCACGGAAAGCGGCGCCACGGGCTGGGGCAAGCTAGGCCACATGGCCCAAAGCCTTTACAGCGCCCACCAGCAAACCCGGGCCGAACATCCCCGGGCCAGCCATGCGCTGCGCCTGCGCAGCAAGATGGAATCGCGGCTTCAGGCCAAGAAGATGGAAAACGCCATGCGGGAGGAAGGTGCCGATGCCAAGGGAGAATAGCGTCCACCCCCTGACCGCCGGGCCAGGACAGAATCCCTACCTGAACGGGCGGGAAGAATGGCTGGAACGTTATGGCAACTACATCAAGCGGGCGGCCCAGTGGCGCATGATGGCCGTTTTCTGTCTGCTCCTGGCGGCCGGGTCGGTCGCGGCCAATGTGATCATGGCCGCCCAGTACAAGGTGGTGCCCTACATCGTCGAGGTGGACCGGATCGGCCAGGCCGCCGCCGTCTCCCGGGCCGATCTGGCCTCGCCGGCCCCCAAGCGCCTGATCCAGGCGGAATTGGCCAACGTGATCATGAACTGGCGCACCGTGACCGCTGACCTGGACCTGCAAAAAAAGATGGTCGAGCGCCTGTCCTACTTCATGGCGGGTTCGGCCAAGGGTCAGATGCGCCAGTGGTTCGAGGCCAACAATCCCTTTGACCGGGCCAAGGAAGGCAAGCTGGTTCAGGTTTCCATCAAGGGCTTGCCGCTGCCGGTCAGCCAGGACTCCTGGCGGGTGGAGTGGACCGAAACCGTGCGCGGCCACACCGGGGCCGTGCTTGTTGATCCCCAGACCTTCGAGGCCACCTTGACCGTGCAGCTCCAGCCGCCGGCCACCGATGCCCAGGTGATGCAAAACCCAGGCGGCATCGCCATCACCGGTCTGTCGTTTTCCAGGGTGCTCAGTGGCGGTTCGGACAAATAACCGCAGGAGAGGGAGGAAAAACGGATGCGCGGGAAGATACTGCTTTTGGCCTTGTTGCTGTGCCTCCACGGGCAACTTGCCTTGGCCCAGGACGGGAAGGACAAGATCACTTTGGATGCGGCGCGAAAGACCATGGACGCGCCTCTGGAACGCCAACTGCCGGAAAACGGCGAGGCAGGCATTGAGACGCCTGGGCCGCTTCCGCCCATACCCGATTACATCAGCGACAAACCGGTCAAGCTCACGGCCAAGGAACGCAAGGCCCTGGAGTTGGCCCAGGATTGGGCGGCCAAATCCGTGACCCCAAGCCGCGACGGCAACGGCCGGGTGCTCTACGTGCACGGCGCGAGCCTGCCGACAGTCATCGCCTCGCCGTTTCAGGTCTGCGATGTGGAATTGCAGCCGGGCGAAAGCCTCAACGAAGTCGTGGTCGGCGACTCGGCCCGCTGGCTCGTGGACGTGAGCAAATCCGGCTCGGGTGAAAGCGAAACCGTGCATCTGCTCATCAAGCCGGTGGATGCGGGACTGGAAACCTCCGCCGTGGTCACCACCAACCGCCGCGTCTATCACCTGCGGCTGGTGTCCCAGCGCACGGGGCATACCCCGTATGTCGGCTTCACCTACCAGGAAGACCATGTCCGCCACTTCAAGGAACAGGCGGCCAAGGACGCCAGGGAAAAGCTCTGGCGCACGGCTTCGGTCGGCGGCAGGGACATGGATTTGAGCAGGCTCAATTTCGGCTACGCCCTCAAGGGCCGGGCATCCTGGAAACCCACCCAGGTCTACGACGACGGCAAGCAAACCTTCATCCGCCTTCCCGAGTCCACGGCTACCGGGGAGATGCCGATCCTGCTTGTGCGCAAAGCCTCGGGCAACGTGCTGGTCAATTACCGGGTGAAGGAGCGGACCATGGTCATGGACGGCCTCTTCGACCGGGTCCTGCTCATTGTCGGCGTGGGCAGCGATCAGGAGAAAATCGAAATCACACGGGAGAAAAGCTGATGCGCATCTACCTTATCTCTCTTTGTCTGGGGCTTTTTCTGGCGAGCTGTGCGCCCCGACACATGGGTTCTTTTAGCGCCGAGGGGGTCACACCGAAGCAGGAAGCGGTCATTGCCGAGGACGCGGCGGGCAAGCTCGCGGATGCATACCCTCCGGGCAGGACCGCCTTGCACCTGGAGCAGTCCAAGAGCGGGCATTTCAATGCGGCTCTGGAAAGTCGGTTGCGGGAACGCGGGTTCCGCCTGGAAGCGGCCGGCGGCTCGGGCGTCCTGTCCGTAGCCTACACCCTCGACGCCATAAAAGACGAGCCTGGCGTCTGGTACCTCAACGTCAAAGCCTCCGACGGCTTTTCCTTCTCCAGGGTCTACTCCCTTGGTCCCGAGACCAAACCCGATGGCGGTATGGTGCAGACCGCTTCGCCTGAGAACGCGGCTTCGCCGAAATCCGGTGTTACCCCAGAGGGCAAGGCGCTCCCGCAATAGTCTCCCGTAAGACTCGGAAATACCATGTCCGACAACAGCCCAAACGAATTCACGCCGCCGGGAGCCGCCGGTCTGTCCGTGGCCAGGATGAGCAAGAAGCCGCTCATCCTGGTCCTCATTGTCGGTCTCATCCTGGCGGCGGTCCTGATCTATTCGGTCAACTTCTCCGAACGCCGCAAAAAGGACGATGCGAGGCTGACGGCGGATGCGGCCGCCGACAAGCCGTTGCTGCCTGTGGATGCCGGCCCGGGACTGGCGACGTCGCCTTCCAAGGAAAAAAGCTCGGCGATTCTTGAACCCCAAAAGCCGATTGTCGTCGTCGCCCCGAAGAGAAACGACCAGGCCGAAGCCTGGCGAAGGGAACAGGAGCAGCTTCGCCGCTACAAGCTGCAAGCCCAGCTCAGCGCCTTGTCTTCTCCGCTGAGTGCCAAGAAAGGGGAGCAGACACGGCAGGCGACAGCACAAGCGAAGCCAGGAACGGGCGTCCCGGAGGGCCGGCAGCAGGAGACAGGGGACGGGGCAAAGCGTTTGGCGGCAAGCCTCGCCGGACTCGCTCCCGGCGACTACAATCCGGCGGCCGACAAGGACAAGGAAGCGTTTTTCTCTCGCGCCAGGCTGCAAGGGGGAGCGGACAAGGAATGGACGCTGCCCGGCACGCGCACGCCCGGCCAGCCCTTTGAAGTCAAAACCGGCACGGTCATCCCCGGCGTCATGATCACGGGCATCAATTCCGACCTGCCGGGCTCGATTATCGCCCAGGTCAGCCAGAACGTCTTCGACACGGCCACGGGCTGTTATCTGATCGTCCCCCAGGGCTCCAAGCTGTTCGGGGTCTATGATTCCCGGGTCATCTACGGCCAGTCGCGGGTGCTCGTGGCCTGGAACCGGATCATCTTCCCGGACGGTTCGGCGATCACCCTGGGTGCCATGCCCGGCGCGGACATGAGCGGCTATGCAGGGTTCAACGACGAGGTGAACAACCACTATCTCCGTGTGTTCGGCTCCGCCGTACTCATGTCGCTCATTTCCGGCGGCAATGCCTTCGCCATGGATTCCCTCAACGTGAAGGGCAACACTTCAAGCAACGTTCCCTCGATGCAAGACGAGATGGCCTCGGCCCTGGCCAGTCAGCTTGGCCAGACCACCACCAAGCTCCTGGAGAAAAACCTCAACATCAAGCCGACGCTCGAAATCCGGCCCGGCTATCAGTTCAACATCATCGTGACCAAGGACATGGTCATGAAGGCCCCGTATGTGCCGCTTCGGTAAGCCGTCGGCTTACTCACGCGTGGTTGGACGCCACGGCATGGTCAAGCGCCTCCGCCACCCAATGGTTGAGGCTCTTGCCATCGGCGTTTGCCTTCTGGGCAATGCGCTGGTGCAGTTCAGGGGCGATACGGACGTTGAAGCGTCCGGAATACGGCTTCTCGGGCTTCCTGCCCTTGAGCGCACAGAACTCCAGATAATCCTCGACGGAATCCGCCAAGGCCTGCTTGAGATCGTCGATGGACCGCCCCTGAAAGGTGATGACGTCGGCCAGATTCATGACCTCGCCGTGAAAAATATCCGCGTCGGGGTCGTATTCGAACCGGCCCTGATAGCCCTTGTAGGTCAAAACGTTCATGGCTTGACTCCCGCGTTTTCGAGGAAACGCCGCATCGACTTCACCGCGCCTTTATCCGTCGTGGGCTGCGGGTGCGGTCGATGGAACACCGAAAACCGGCCGTTTAGGTCCACACGCACTCGCGATCCTCGGCCTTCGAGGATTTCCGCACCCAGAGCCCGCAGCAAGGATTCGATGTCTTCCCAGGGAATGGACGGGCTGACCGGGTCCGCGAAGATCGCCGCCAGGGTTTTGCGGTGTTTGTTGTTCACGACAAAATGGTACTACTTCCTAGTGACAAGTCAAGGCAGGCGCTCCAAAGAACGACCTGCCATTAGGGGAACACGAGGTGCCTGCTGACCGCCCCTACGGTCTCGGGAAGGCCAGACGACAGCGCCGCTCCCATTGGCCCTATCTCGTCTTCGTGGCCGTCCTGGCCGTGCTCGCCATGTCCGTCGCCACCCAGCGCGTAGCTTCCCTGTATGGTTTCCAACCCGCTCTGGGGACTCCGCTGGTCAGGGCTTTCGGGGCCTCCTGGTATGTCCCCTGGAAGATCTTCGACTGGCAGGGACGGATCGCGGACCGGCAGGGTCATGTCCAAAAGTCGTTGGCCATTGCCCAGGCCATCTTCATCCTGCCCCAGCTCCTGGTTCTCGGACTGTGGCTCGGTCGGATGCGCCTGAGTGATGGCCGCGACGACCTGCACGGTTCGGCCCGCTGGGCCGATGAGGCCGACATCCGGAGTATGGGACTCCTTGGCGGCCAGGGCGTCTATGTCGGGGGCTGGATCAAGACCTTTCGCGGTCTGCCTGCCCTAGGCCGTTCCCTTCGCGGCAAGCCGGCATCCATGCAGCGTTACCTGCGCCACAGCGGGCCGGAGCACATTCTGTGTTTCGCGCCGACCAGGTCCGGCAAGGGCGTGGGCCTCATCCTGCCCACCCTGCTTTCCTGGCCTGATTCCGCCGTCATCTTCGACATCAAGGGCGAGAACTGGAGCCTCACCGCCGGGTACCGAAAGTCCATCGGCCACACGGTGCTCAAGTTCGATCCTTCCGATGCCACGGGCGCTTCGGCCTGTTTCAATCCCCTGGAGGAAATCCGGTTGGCGACTATCCACGCTATCCCCGACGCCCAGAATCTCGTCGGCATGATCCTGGATCCTCAGGGCAAGGGGCTGGCCGACTACTGGAACAAGGCGGCCTTCGCCTTTCTCGGCGGGACGCTGCTGCACTGCATGGTCATGGTCAGGCACAAGGAGCAGCGCACAGCAACGCTTTTTGACCTCTCCCGCACGCTGGCCGACGCCCAACGAGGCGTCCGCGAACTGTTCCAGGAGATGCTGGATACAGATCACGCCGCCTTGCTGGATAATGTCTTCCCAAAGGGACACCCGGGCCAGGACCTGCACGCCTTCATCGCCTCGGCCGCCCGGGAGATTTTAAACAAGGCCGACAACGAGCTCTCCGGCGTGGTCTCCACGGCCGTGGCCAACCTGGCGCTGTACCGCGACCCGGTGGTCGCCCGGAACATCGGCCGCTCGGATTTCCGGCTGGCCGATCTCATGCACCATGAAAAACCTGTCAGCCTCTATCTGGTCATCAGTCCGGCGGACATCGACCGCCTGCGCCCGCTCATTCGCATCGTCGTGAACCTGCTTTTGAGTCGGGCCACAGCTCGCCTGGAGTTCGGCGGGAAGTCCGAAGGCGTGGCCCCCAAGCACCGGCTTTTGCTGCTCCTGGATGAATTCACCGCCCTGGGCCGCCTCGACAGCATCGAACGGGCCATCGCCTACATGGCCGGCTACGGTATCAAGGGCTATTTCATCGTCCAGGATATCGTGCAGTTAAACGCCGTGTACGGCAAGGACAACGGGCTCATGGCCAACTGCCACATCCGCGTGGCCTACGCACCCAACACCATCGCAACCGCCCAGGTACTTTCCGCCATGACCGGCAAGACCACGGTAGTGGAGAAGAAGACCTCGCTTTCGGGGTCGCGTAGCGGCTCACTCAAAAACGCCTCGGTGAGTGTCTCGGAAACCGCCCGGCCGCTTTTGACCGAAGACGAATGCATGCGCCTGCCCGGCCCCCAGAAGGATGCCACGGGCAAGGTCGTCGCTCCGGGCGACATGCTGATTTTCTGCGCCGGCCGGCCGCCCATCTACGGCCGCCAGATTCTCTATTTCCTGGACCCGGTCTTTTCGCGTCGGGCGCACCTCGAAGCGCCTCTGGTCTCGGACTCACTCTACCGCGAAATCGCCGTTCCCTCGGTTGATGAACCCGAGCACGACCCCGCCGCAGAACAGCTGGACAAGAGCAAGGGGTATGAAAGTTATCTTGAGCGCGTCTAGCCTGACACTGGCAGCCTTGGGCCTCTTTTGGATCTTCGGGCTGCGGATCAACGCCACGGCCTCGATGCCAAGGGGCATCTACCGCCTTGCTCCTGACGCACCGGAGCGCGGTGATCTGGTCAGTGTCTGCCTGGAGCAAGGGTATTTTGCCACCCTGGCTTTGGATCGGGGTTACCTACGGCCCGGCTCCTGCCCCAATGGCCTGGAGCCCTTACTCAAGCGCGTCGTGGGCATGCCGGGTGACCTTCTTGAAATCGGCCAGGACGGCATCGCTATCAATGGAAAGTTGTGGCCCCAAAGTCGGGCAGTGTCACGGGACAGCCTTGGTCGTCCCATGCCCGAGGCCAGGGGCTTCGGATCGATGACGATTCCGGCAGGCTTGGCCTTGGTGCTTTCCGACCAGCATCCCGGTGGCTTTGACAGCCGTTATTTCGGCCTGGTTCCTATTGCCACCCTGCACAAGGTCGAGCCCGTCGTCCTTATCGCCCCCAAAGGAGAATGACATGGACAAAAACCGTCTCATGGCGGCGGCCACTGTGGTGGACGCCCAGGCCACGGAACTCCCTGACCTCGGCATCCAGGTCGATCCTGATGTGGCGGACTTCATGGGCGCTTTCGAAGAAACGGCCGTTGGCCTCGATGACCTGGACGATCCGGACGGGGACGCGGTGGAGGCTGGCCATGGCCGCTGACAAGAAAAACCGCAAACCCTTTCACGAGGAGTTTGCCGAAAAGATCATCGAGGACCTGAGGCGCGGCGTGGCCCCTTGGCAAAAGCCTTGGCGACCCGGCGAGGTGCTCGCGCCCATGAATCCGGTTTCCGGAACGGTCTACAGCGGCATCAACCGGGTCATGCTCTCCCGCTACGGCTTCGACGACCCGCGCTGGATGACGCTGCGGCAGGCCAACACCCTGGATTGTCGGGTGAAGAAGGGGGAGAAATCCCAGTGCATCGTCTACTGGCAGTTCTCCAAGGAAGAGCCAGCCAAGGACGACGACGGGAAGCCGGTCCTGGACGACGAAGGCAGCCAGGTCATGGAGAAGGTCGAGCTGACCCGGCCCATCGTGCGCTTCTCCTCGGTCTTCCATGTCAGCCAGCTTGCCGGCGAGATTCCGCCTTTGGACAGATCGGTTCTGGTGCCGCCCTGGGACCCGAACGAAAAAGCCGAGGCCATCCTTCAAAACTCCGGCGCGGTCATCAAGCACAACCAGCGCAACCGGGCCTTCTACAGCCTGGGCACGGACGAGATCTGCCTGCCGCCCAAAGACCACTTCATGGGGCAGGACACTTACTACGCCACGGCCCTGCACGAGCTCGGCCACTGGACCGGCCATGCTTCGCGCTTGGCCCGGGAGTTCGGCCCGTTCGGCTCCGAAGTCTATGCCCGGGAGGAGCTTAGAGCGGAAATCGCTTCCTGGATGCTCGGCCAGGACCTGGGCATCGGCCACGATCCAAGCCAGCATCTGGCGTACGTCGGTTCCTGGATCAAGGCACTGGAGAAGGATCCCTTCGAGATCATCCGAGCCTGTCGGGATGCCGAAAGGATCAAACACTACGTCATCGCCATGGAACAAAAGCAGGAACAGCGTCAGGAATTCGTTGGGGGGCGCGAAGAGGAGATTGCCGCAGCTCGCGCGCCGTTGGGCGTCGATGATTCCGAACAAAAGGCCATCAGGGAGCCCGCCGATCAGAAGGTCTTCCTGGCGGTACCCTACCGGGAAAAGGGGCGGGCCAAGGCTGCGGGGGCCAGATGGGACCCCGAGGCTAGGCTCTGGTACGCCCCCGAAGGCGCGGATCTGGCCAAACTCAAAGGCTGGTTGCCAGAGAAGACGCCGGAGGCTGCCCCCGCCATGTCGCCACAAGTCGAATTTGCCCTGGCGTTGAAAGCGGCCGGCCTGGATCTTGGCGATCAGGAAGCGGTCATGGACGGGAAGATCCATCGGACGCCGCTCCTGGACGGGGCGGCAGGCAAACTCGACGGAGCCTATGTGGGCTACCTGGACGGCATCCCGGCCGGGTTCATCCAGAACCATAAGACTGGCGAGAAGACCAACTGGAAAGCGACCGGGCACATGCTCTCCGACGAACAGAAGGCGGGGCTCAGGGCCGAGGCGGAAAAGCGCCGTGTCCAGCAGGAGCTTGAGCGCCGGGCGCAACAGGAGAAGGCCTCTAAACGGGCATACGCCAAGTTCATCAATGCCAAGGAGGCCAGTCCAGAGCAGGCCT
>Ga0183098_10757_pt1 | contig 28604 bp, 19 predicted proteins | sample BioMet9_FD_128884 | JGI IMG/M metagenome (GOLD analysis project Ga0183098, IMG submission 128884) | Microbial communities from bioreactor (seeded with sewage sludge) at Lawrence Berkeley National Lab, California, USA - Biofuel... | ecosystem: Engineered > Bioreactor > Anaerobic > Unclassified ...
GACAGCGCCAATCAGACGGAACTTAACCGGTATGTTAAATTCTATTTACAGGGCGTTACAATGAATTCCGCAAGCAGTGCAAAGTTTGACCTGAACGGAAATATTCTTTCTCAGGTCGATACGACAAACAATACGGTAACAGAACAGTCGGATACTCTGACGGACGGAGCTGCGAACACAACGGCTGCACTGACTGAAAGACAGGTCAATCTCCAGAATAAATTTGCAGCTTACCGCCTGAAACTTGTCTCGAATTACAGTGCTCTGAGTGAAACAGAAAAGAAGCAGAATGTTTTTAAAAATCTTGTGGATCTGACGAAGCTGACGACGGATCTGAATAATGTCACGAATCAGACGATGACTTTCCAGACTGAGAAATCGAGCCTGAGCGGGATTCTTACGAAGAAAAATGTCGTTGTGAAAAACGGCACGGGCACCAACAGCCTGTCCGATGATGTGCTGACTGTATATACCGGTTCAGGTACTGCTGCTTCACCATATCTCAGGGTCATCATTTCAACAGGAAATGTCGTCGTTGAAAACAGCAATTTCAGCGGATTGATTATTTCCAATGGGACAGTTACTCTGAAAAACAATTCAAACTTGCAGTCAGCACCTGAGGAAGTAGCCAAGGTCCTGGAGACGAAACAAACAATAATAAGATGATGAATTATATTTACGATGCTTCCAGCTATATTATCGGTGGAGCGACAAGCGGAAATGCAGGAAGTGTCGATTCTACCAGTATTGAAGATTTAATCGTATATCAGAACTGGGTTAAACAGTAAACGGAGCCAGATGACAGAATGAAAAGAAACGTCAGGGGATTTTCGTTAATCGAGCTGATTGTCGTGATTGCAATCATCGGCATTCTGTCAGTCGGGGCGGTCTCGGCTTTCTTTTCACTGTCCGGATGGAATGTGCGTCAGGCGGCTATCAGCATTGATGACGGACTTAAGAAAACAAAAGTTTATGCCATGACCAGAGAGAGCAATGCAGCGCAGTTTATCCTGACCTGCGGAAGTGACGGAAAATATTCGATATCCGTGGCAGGAGAGGATGGCACGAAAGAAGCTGCCTCTTCGTCAATATCAATCAGTTATACGGATACGCAGAGTACGACGGAGGTACACCAGATTTCAGCAGGTTCATCGCTTACGCTAGGATTCGACCGGAGTTCCGGTGCATTTATGCCAATCAGTTATACAAACGGCGGATCGACAGCTGTTTACTGCACTTCCATTATTATTGAACAGGGAAGCAGTAAGAAAACAGTCGAGCTGGTTCATTTAACAGGAAAAACTTATATTGATGATTAAGTAATTGACAGGGGAAAACAGATGAATTTTCTGAAGAAAAACAAAGGACTGACATTGGTGGAGCTGATCGTAGCGATTGCGATCTCTGTCATTGTGTTCGGCTCCATTATTTCTTTTCTTCTTGTCAGTACGAACCTGTTCAAAAATTCCAATACCGAAACAAATATACAAAATGAAGCACAGCTGACAAGCAACAGACTTCACGATATGCTTGTGGATGCATCTGCGGGAGTTGCTTATTACGTTGGCAGCAATGTCAAAGTCTATAACGACACGGACGACACAGCTGAGTCTAAGAAACTTTATATTTATGACTGGGATGAAGACGCCAATGGTGGTTCGGATAATTCTAAGGTAACCGTTTACTGTATCACCTTTGACAGGGCCGCTAAAGAACTTCAGTATTCCTTTTATCAATATGTAGCCGATGAAACTGAGCCGACGGTGGAATCAAATATCCTGGCACAGTATGTGACGGATTTTAAAATGCAGCTTTATGATCCGGACAGCACAACGAATACTATCAGCAGCAATCAGGTAAAATATCAGATTACCTTTACATTGAATGACAGAAGCTACAAGACGGAAAATACAGTTACCCTGCGTAATAATGTTGCCGTAAACCGTGATCTTGCAGATGTTGCGGTTCCGGTTGTGCCTTATGTATCGACGGTAACAGCTGTCAATGTATCTCCGTCCTCCGCACAGGTTGTACAGGGAGGATCCAAGAAGTTTGAAGCAACCGTATCCGGGGTCAATCATCCGGCAACGGATGTAACCTGGCAGGTAAAGGATAATAAAGATACTACCACAACGATTGATTCAGACGGCACCCTGCATCTGGGTATGAATGAAACAAGTCAGAATATGATTGTAACGGCAACTTCCGTATTTGATACGACGAAAGTTTCCACGAATTCCGTGGTTTCGGCAAGCTACATGGAATCTGCAGATCTTGCCCTGAAAGAAGGAACCTATGATGCGAAGGCAAGAACCGTAAAAGCGACATTGAGCGTTTCCGGATTCTTCCTTGATCAGACTGTATTTGACGGGCAGGTGGTTCCTGCAAACTTTAAACTGACGGATGCGGCTGGAAATGCTGTCAGTGCTGCTGTTTCTGTGGAAGCGGCGGACACGTCAGCAAAAACTTATATCTCCTGGCCTATTACAATCAATTACTCGGGAATAGCCGATAATTCGATTATTAATTGTTCTATTAAATTGAATTATCCGGCAAATATCACAGATAGTGAACACAGCAAAGAAGCAAGTGTTTCTATTACTGTTCCAGCAACCCCAGCGGCAAATCCGAAGATAGTTGCTGTTCGCATTGCAAGGACTGATGCAGCTGCACACGGTACCGATACTTTGTGGAGAGGTGAAACGGGAACTTATCAGGTTTATGTGACACGTGAAGGACAAACAGAGACGACTATTTCTGCAGATGGGAAATGCAACTGTGAATGGTCAATTGATTTATCAAGAGATTATTTGGAACTATCAGGTGAGAACACAGAAACAACCTATGTCAATGTAAGTAAAGATTCTGGAAAGTTGCCGTTGGCGCAGGCTGAAACTTTTAATCTAGATGTTACCGTAACAGATATAGATGACGAGTATGATAATTCAAGTGCATCAATCAAGCAGGATATCAGCAAGGTAACACTTACTCAGACTGATAAGAATTCAAATTATATAAGCTATATAACATCAACCAATGGATATGGCGGAACAATAAAAAAAGTTGCAGACAGGGTTATTGTATTAAAATCAGAAGGTATCGAATTTTCAGATACGTCTGAGGCTCTTGGATATGTAGTGGCGACAAAACCTTTAGAAAATTATCAAATCACTTACAGAAGCAATGAATACACAGTAGTATATACAACTCCGACAAATTCTGTCAGTAATAAGGATGTCATTATTGGTATAGATACTGGTACAAATATCCAATTGTATAATGGCGCTTACGCTACAATTTCTTTGAAATATAGATTGGCCAATGTTTACGGAGATGATTCAAAGTTAGTCAATTATTATATTCCTATACCAGATAGTGGAATAAGTTATTCGGCGAAAACCTGTGATGGAACAGATTATTCTGTCACCTACAAAAAAAGCAGCGGAAAACTTGTACTTTCCTTGAATTGGGAAAAATATTATTCATACACTTATTGGGATAATTGGTATTATTCATAGCAGTGAAACGGAAGGATTTATGATGAAAAACAAACGGTATATTAGTAGACATAAATTTGCAAAGATAATTGTCGCTTACTTGGCAATTATTATTGCGATTGCCCTGACAAGTTCCTCAATAATCAGTATTACGGCAAGCAATATGCTTCCTGGGTTGGAAACTGTTGTTTCAAAAATCGAGAATTCCGAATCTAAAACTTATAAAATACTGGAAGTAGTTCCAAAAGAAGGTCTAGGTGAAATTGGATATCTTGCTGACGGACAGGAATATAATTATATTACACCTTTGATGAAACAATATATATCTGATTTATACGCTTCCGGAACAGCAATTGGTATTACAGAGAGAAAAACGATTTTCAATAATATCATCGATCAGCTGAAGAAAAATTCGATATGCACGGAAGATTTAACGCAAAAGGATAGTTATCCTTTATTTTATAATCAGGATACTTATGCGGAAAAACCTTATCTTGAAAGTACCGATACAGGATATCATTTGCTGCAGTTCCCATCAGGTGTCACTGAAGATATACAAGATAACGGGATATTTTCTTTGCTTGCTGCGGACAGCAGTCTTACGGACAAGATTGTTTATTCTTTAATGACAACTGCTTCCGGAGGTGTAATACCTTCAGATTCAGCATCTGGGGATCCAGAATCTTTTTCGCAGGATACAAATGGCGGATATCAGGTGGTGTTTCAGGAAGGTCAGGATAATGCGAAGACTCAGTACGGAACTTACACGATTACAAAGGATGCAGCCGGAAATCAGATTCTGACAAAGACAGATAGTGTTCCGGAAGGAACAGCAGCCTATTATGTGAAATCATTTTCTGAAGTTGCTGCGCCGACACCAACGGCAACTCCGACGCCGACGGCAACGCCTACACCGACAGATACCCCGACGCCGACGGCAACGCCGACACCAACAGATACTCCGACACCGACAGCCACACCAACAGATACCCCAACACCGACAGAGACACCTGCGGCAACGGTGACTCTGTCTTGTGATGCACAGTATTTTTCATACAATAGCAGTCCAATCAGCACAGCTGCAGATAATTATGTGTTTCAACATGGAACTGCTTCCGATAAAGCTTATACCGTAAAGATTAATTCCGTTTATTATACATGCGATCTGCAGAATAACCGCTGGCTGGAACAGAAAGTATTCGGTATTACTGCTGCGACTGATTCTTTCAAAGTATCGGTCGATACTTTGACACCGAAGGAATTGCAGGCTAAAACGCTGGATGACATCTCGGGATACAATTTTGTATATATTTGCGGAAACAATATAGGCTTGAAGGAAAATGGAAATCTGGTAACTTATGAAAATCAGTTAGGCAGTTACGACAGTACGACAGAGGCATTTACGAATGATATATCATTCTCAGTACTGAAGTTCCTCTGCGGAGCCATTGCAGACGATTCCATGAGATGGCCCTGTGTTGTAGATGGAAGTATTTTTAAAGAAACTGTTGATTATAATACGAAGCAGTTTTCAAACATCCGCAAATTGGCAATTCTGGCAGGCCAGAAGGATATCAATACGACTTTTTTGAAGTCTTTCCTGAACATAGCAAAAGAATCCGAATTGGATTCTGCTATTAACTGGAAGGATCTTTCTGATTCAGTGGTTGCGGATAATAATTATAACTATGTAAAAGAAAATGTTTACTGCATACAGAAAATTTCAGCAGGAGATGTCAGCAGTACAACGGATATTTCCGATATCAATCGCTCATTAGCGAGCAAAGACTTTTCAATGAAATTAACGACAAATGATTCTTTAAATACAGGGTTCTTCGAGATTGCTCAGCTGATTGCCAGTGAGAATACGATTCGTACAAAAACGGAAGATATGATCTCGACGGATATTTCTCAGGCAACCGCTCTTCAATATATCATTAACTTCAAGGATCGCAGACAGATTTCGAAAAAGACGGCATTGAATATTCTTGAAATAGAACCCTGTGCATCTTTTGACTTAAACAAAGACGATGTGAGAGCTTTCAGCAGCGAATATAAAGATTTGGCTGATGAGAATATTAAGATTACCACTATGTCTACGGCGGAGTTCATTGGTAGAATTGAGGATTTAAATACCTCTTATGATGTAATTTATATTGGATCAAATGTCGGACAGATGTATACAGATTATAATGGAGAGACAACTTTTAATGACACTTCCATGAATGGTCTGATCTATACCCATACCGGAGATTCTGTTACCTGCATGCCGAAAATCGGAGGCCTGCTTCAGACGGATTATCAAAACAATAATTGGAATTCAAAACTTAAAAGTCCTGCATCGACGGCATATGTCGGACAATATAGATATTCAGGAAATGATATTACAAAAGAAAATCTTGCATCCCTGAAAGAATATATAGCCGGTAAATATGCACTTATTGTTGACTCAAAATTTTACAATAAAGACAGCGATGGAATACCAATCAGCGTAAATTCTTCTTATATAGATAATACATCCTATATGTATGATTTCCTTGAGTCGTGCATGAATACGGATAATACGGCAATTGCTTCAGTTAATAGAAACGCTGACGGGACTTCAATCAGGGGAACAGATGGAATTGCTGTAACGCTTAATAAAAAGCCTACATTCTACTATTACGTCAATATGCCGAAACTCAGTCTGTCTGTAAATAATTCTTCTGCTGATTCGGTAAATTCTCTGACAACACTTACCTGGGATCTTGATTTATCCAGTAAAACTGAAATCGATCTGGATACGTACTATGCCGTTCATCTGTACTTCGATTTAAACGCTGACGGCAAATATTCTACTAAAGAAGAGATGACCGATATAACCGTGATGCAGAAACAGACTGACGGCAGTTATTCGGTTGTTGATAAGAGTGCCAACGGCATGTATCTTCTGAAAACAGGCACTTACCGGATTACTCGTATTCTTGTCGGAGATTACGTGGGAGAACTTCCATGGAAGATAGAAGCGACGCAGTCATCACCGGTGAATGATAATATTCGCGCTTCACAGAACGGATATCTGAAAATTAAAGTCGGCAATGCTCCGACAGTAAAAATTCTTCAGATCATGCAGAAGGGCAGCGATGGTAACTGGAACATGCAGAAAGATACCAGCTTCCAGACACTTCTGTCTTCTGTAGCAGATTACAGTATTAAAATCACATCGATACGTTCAAATGATTTTGTGTCCCAGTTCAATACAAATGCCTCGGCGCCGGTACCTGTGAATATTCTTGATGATTATGATATGCTTATTTTGGGATTTGCTGATGTCTATCAGGATATTTCAAATACTGTCGTAACCGGAAACAAATTGAAAATCGGGCCGGTCACTGCTATTGAGAACTTTATTAATGACGGCAAGAGTGTCTTGTTTACGCATGATACGACGTCCTTTATTAATGTGGCAACCAGCGACCAGTATAAAACGGACAATACAGGTACATATAAAACATATTGGCATGACGGCGTACAATATTATTGCAGCGATACGGACGGCATGGCTGCCTACTGGGGATACAATATCAACACAATCATGCGAAATATTGTTGGAATGGATCGCTATGGGATTACCGGTGTCAATACAGACGGATCATTGAATGCAACGGCAAAGCTTTTGAGAGAGGGAAATAATCTAACACTTTCACAAGGAACCGGAGGCCTCACCTCGAAGAATGCAGCCGGAAATACAGTACAGCTGACGGGCAATGATTTTGCTTATAAGGCGAATGATGCTGAATCAACTTACAGCACTACTCAGGGCTATACGAATGCTGTGTTAAATATGTCGAAATTATACAGTACAGAACAGTATAATCTTAATCCTGATAAGGCGGCTGGACTAGATACGGATATCGGGGGAAATGGTGCCTTTTCCAAGATGTATGCAACAAAAATCAATACCGGTCTTATAACGCAGTATCCGTTTGCAATCAGTGACAAGCTTTCAATTGCCTCAACTCATTTCCAGTATTACCAGTTGGATCTTCAGGCGGATGACGACCATGACGGAGAGAGCGATATCGTTGTCTGGTATACGATCGGGGGCAGTGATTCTACTTCGAATACTTTATATACAGCTTCTCCAAAAGATGTGCGAAACAATTATTATATTTACAGCAAAGGGAACGTCATGTATTCCGGCGTCGGACATTCAGCTGTAACCGGAAATTCAGAAGAAGCGAAACTGTTTATCAACACAATTGTCGCAGCCTATAAAAATGGTGTACAGAATCCTATTGTAACATCTTTAAAGACGCCTTCACTTGGAGCAGCGGTGGAGAATACGAAATATCTAACCTATGATCAGGCCATGGCATCCAGCGGGTCGGATTCAAACAGCGGAAACATGGACGGCAATGTGGAATTGTATTATTCAGTATTTGATTCAAACATGGCGACTTCTCCGAAGAACATGACAGTTACCTATTATAAAAAAGATGATGTCAATGGAAAGGAAACGATTATCAACGGTGTCAAACTGACTGAAATTACCGGACTGACAACCTATGTGGGAGCTTCAAATACTGAAGTTTCGGAAAGCAATCCAATTTCGTCCGGAAATGTGTACCATACGACACTTACAAATCCATACGCTTATCTCACGGATTCATCGAATGCGGAAATCTATATTGTTGTACGGAACTCCTTCACCTATTATGGGAAAACTTATACAGATTTAATAGGTTATACAAAAGTAACCTTGATGAAGACCCAGCTTTTTGATCTTGACTGAAAATATTTCTGACAGGCGGATAATCCTTACATGATGACCGGAATCTTTTCAATCGACTTATGCATCTACCTTATTGCCGCGGTATTCGGGATGTGCATTTTTTCTTTCCTGAACGTCGTGATCTATCGGGTACCGCGGAATATTTCCTATGCGAAAGGGTTCTCGATGTGCCCGACCTGTGGGCACCGGCTTTACCCGAAAGATCTGGTGCCGGTTTTTAGCTGGCTTTTCCTGCGCGGGAAATGCCGCTACTGCGGGACGAAGATTTCTCCCCGCTACATGGTTGTTGAGCTTCTCGGGGCAGCCTGCGCGGTGGGAGACCTCTGGGTCTACGGACTTTCCTTTGCAGCCGTTACGGTGTTTCTTTTTCTTGCTATCCTGACGGTCATCGCTTTCGTGGATGCGGATACCATGGAAATTCCGAACCGCTTCCTGATCACGGTCATCGTTGCGGCGCTTCTGTCGCTGGTGACCGGACCGCAGGTGCCGGTCCTGGAGCGCGTCATCGGTTTCTTCTGCATCAGCGCTCCGCTGTTCCTCATTACGCTGATCATCCCGGATGCCTTCGGCGGCGGGGACATCAAACTCATGGCACCGGCGGGATTCCTGCTGGGATGGAAGCTGACGCTCATCGCCTTCTTCATTTCACTGATTACGGGAGGAGGCTGGGGTATTTACCTGATGGCCGGGAAGAAGGAGAGCGGCAAGGCGCATATGCCGTTTGGACCGTTCCTCGCGCTGGGGATGGCAGTCTCGGTTCTTTTCGGAAATAATCTTCTCCGCTGGTATCTCGGTCTTTTCGGGCTGTAGGGAAAACCGTTATTTTGCGCATCAAATCCGGACTGTGCCCCACATATGGTACTTTTTCCGTTGAAAACAAATGTTCGCTATGGTAAAATGAACCTCGTCGGAACGCAGACGGGGTTTCTCTGTGTCCGGACTCATTTTTTGTTAAGGGAGAGGGGTTATTTTTCATGGCAAAAGCTCAGAAATATGATGAGAACAGCATTTCCGTGCTGGAAGGGCTGGAGGCTGTCAGGCGCAGGCCGGGCATGTACATCGGCTCGACTTCGTGGAAAGGCCTGAATCATCTGATCTATGAAATCGTCGACAATTCGGTTGACGAGCATCTGGCGGGTTACTGCACGGATATCGAGGTCGTCCTGGAAAAGGACGGCTCCTGCACCGTGACCGACAACGGCCGCGGCGTTCCGGTCGGCATGCACAAGAAGGGAATGCCGGCGGAGCGTCTCGTCTATTCGACGCTGCATGCGGGCGGCAAATTCGACAACAATGCCTATAAGACTTCGGGCGGCCTGCACGGCGTCGGGTCTTCGGTCGTCAACGCGCTGTCCACCTATATGGACGTCAAGGTGAAGCGAGACGGGGCCATCTGGCACGATCATTATAAGCAGGGCAAGCCGGACATGAAGCTGGTGGACGGACTCCTGCCGGTAATCGGAAAGACGAAGGAGACCGGAACGTGCGTGAACTTCCTGCCGGATCCGGAGATTTTCGAAGTCACGCGTTTCTCCTCGACGGAGGTCAAATCGCGACTGCATGAGACAGCGTATCTCAATCCGGAACTGAAGATTGTTTTCCGCGACCTGCGGCAGGACGAACCGATCGAGATTCTCTACCACGAGCCGGACGGCATCGCGGGTTTCGTGAAGGAAATGGACAAGAACTCGGAAGCGCTGACGGACATCGTGGTTCTCCACGGAGAAGACGAGGGCATCACCGTCGACGTCGCTTTCCAGTATGTCAATGAGTTCCATGAAAATGTGCTGGGCTACTGCAACAACATTTTCAACGCGGACGGCGGCACGCATCTGACGGGTTTCAAGACGGCCTTTACGACGGTCATGAACAACTACGCCCGCGAGCTGGGGATTCTTAAAGACAAGGATATGAATTTTACGGGCGCCGACATCCGCAACGGCATGACGGCAGTCCTTTCCATCAAGCATCCGGATCCCCGCTTCGAAGGCCAGACAAAGACGAAGCTCGATAACCCGGACGCGGCACGCGTCGTCGCGAAGATCACGGCGGAAGCGGCACCGCATTATTTCGACCGGAACCTCGAGACGCTGAAGGCAGTCCTCGGCTGTGCCGAGAAGTCGGCGAAGATCCGCAAGTCGGAGGAGAAGGCGAAAACCAATCTCCTGACGAAACAGAAGTTTTCATTTGACAGCAACGGAAAGCTCGCGAACTGCGAGAGCCGCGATCCGTCCAAATGCGAGATTTTCATCGTCGAGGGAGATTCCGCCGGCGGCTCTGCCAAGACGGCCCGCGACCGCAATTACCAGGCCATCCTGCCGATCCGCGGCAAGATCCTGAACGTCGAGAAGGCCAGCATCGACAAGGTCCTGGCCAATGCCGAGATCAAGACGATGATCAACAGCTTCGGCTGCGGCTTCTCGGAGGGCTACGGAAATGACTTCGACATCACGAAGCTGCGCTACGACAAGATCATCATCATGGCCGATGCCGATGTCGACGGCGCGCATATCGGCACGCTGCTCCTGACGCTTTTCTACCGCTACATGCCGGACCTCATCAATGAGGGGCACGTCTACATCGCGATGCCGCCTCTTTACAAAGTGGAGCCGCCCAAGGGAGCGGGAGAATATCTCTACGACGACAAGGCGCTGGACCGCTACCGCAAAACGCACAAGGGTGAGAAATTCACGCTTCAGAGATACAAGGGCCTCGGGGAAATGGATCCGCAGCAGCTCTGGGAGACAACGCTCGATCCGGCAACCCGGAGGCTGCGCCGCATTGAGATCGGAGATGCGCGTCTTTCTTCGGACGTCACGGAGATCCTGATGGGGACGGACGTTCCGCCGCGCAAGGATTTCATTTATGACCACGCGCAGGACGCGGAGCTCGACGTCTGACATTAAAAATTCGGAGGGGTTATGGCAGCAAAGACTGAAACGCCGGAAGATCATATTATCCGGACGGATTATTCCGACATCATGCAGAAGAATTACATTGATTACGCGATGAGCGTCATCATTTCCCGTGCACTGCCCGACGTGCGCGACGGACTAAAGCCGGTTCAGCGCCGCGTGCTCTATGACATGCAGCAGCTCGGCATCCGCTGGGACCGCCCGTACCGCAAGAGTGCCCGTATCGTCGGCGACACGATGGGCAAGTTCCATCCGCACGGAGACAGCTCCATTTACGACTCGCTTGTCGTGATGGCACAGGACTTCAAGAAGGGGCAGATCCTGGTGGACGGCCACGGAAACTTCGGTTCGATCGAAGGGGACGGCGCCGCTGCCATGCGTTACACGGAAGCGCGCCTGGCGAAGATCACGCAGGAAGTTTTCCTGGCGGATCTTGACAAGGACGTCGTCGACTTCATGCCGAATTTCGATGAGACGGAGAAGGAGCCGACGGTGCTCCCGGTCCGCATTCCCAATATTCTGGTAAATGGCGCGGACGGCATCGCGGTCGGCATGGCGACTTCAATCCCGCCTCACAATCTTTCGGAAGTCATCGACGCCGTCAAGGCGTACATCAAACAACAACTGCACGGTCAAGGGATGATGCATTACATTTCCGGACCCGACTTCCCGACCGGCGGCATCATCGCCAACGCGGACGATCTGAAGGAAATCTATGAGACCGGTACCGGCAAGCTGCGCGTGCGCGGCAAGGTCGAGGTGGAAAAGGAAAAGGAAAAGGGCGGGAAGCAGTCGCTCGTCATCACCGAGATCCCGTACACGATGATCGGTGCGGGCATCGCCAAATTCATGAGCGATGTGGCGGCGCTGGTCGAAGGACACGTGACTTCGGACATCGTCGACATTTCCAATCAGTCCTCCAAGGAAGGCATCCGCATCGTGCTGGAGCTGCGCAAGGGCGCGGACCCGGAGAAGCTGAAGAATCTTCTTTATAAGAAGACGAAGCTGGAAGATACGTTCGGCGTGAACATGCTGGTCGTCTCGAACGGACGGCCGGAGACGATGAGCCTCAAGCAGATCATCGAGGCGCATTTCGATTTCCAGCTGGAGATCGAGAACCGCAAGTACGAGAATCTGCTCGGCAAGGAAAAGGAAAAAAAGGAAATCCAGGAAGGCCTCATCAAGGCCTGCGACGTCATCGACCTGATCATCGAGATCCTCCGCGGATCGAAAGACCAGCAGATGGCACGCGACTGCCTGATCCGGGGCATTACCAAGGACATCCGCTTCAAGTCCGAGGAAAGCAAAAAGGAAGCCGCCAAGCTCCGCTTCACCGAGAGGCAGGCGACCGCCATCCTGGAAATGAGGCTGGCAAAGCTCATCGGCCTGGAGGTCGAAGCCCTCATTGCCGAGCACGAGGAAACGCTGAAGAACATCACACGCTATGAGGATATCCTCAATAATTACGAATCGATGGCTAAGGTGATCATCGAAGACCTCGATGCGATCAAGAAGGAATTCGGAAGACCGCGCCGGACGCTCATCGAGAACCAGGAAGAAGCCGTGGTGGAAGAGCCGAAGATCGTGGAAGAGGAAGTCGTCTTCGTGATGGATCGATTCGGATACGCGAAGCTTCTGGATACGAACACGTATGAGAAGAATAAAGATGCGGCGGATGCGGACTACCGGTACATTTTCCGGCTGATGAATACCGACAGGCTGTGCATCTTCACGGACAAGGGCAAGCTGCACACGGTCAAGGTCGCCGACCTGCCGTCCGGAAGGCTGAGGGACAAGGGCGTGCCGATCGACAACGTCAGCAATTTCTCGAATGCCACGGAAGAGATCGTGCTGATTTCGCCGCTGTCCCTGGTGAAGGCTTCGAGTCTTTTCTTTGCGACGAAGACGGGTATGATTAAGAAGGTTAACGGTGCGGAATTCGATTCGACGAACCGCACAATCATGGCTTCGAAGCTCGACGAGGGCGATGCCGTGATCCTGACGGGCATCTGCGACGACTCCGAATACGTCGTGCTGCAGACGCACGAGGATTATTTCCTGCGGTTCCCGGTATCCGAGGCGCCGGACCTCAAGAAGACGGCGAAGGGCGTGCGCGGCATGAAGCTTGGCGGCAGCGACTTCGTTGAACACGGCTATCTTCTGCAGAACGGCAAGGATTTTGCAATCGAATTCAAGGACAAGCATCTCACGCTCAACCGCCTGAAGCTGGCAAAGCGCGGCGGGAAGGGAAGCAAGGCGAGATAAAAAAGAGCAGCGGGAACCACGGGGACGGGGGTGGTGGTCCCGAACTGCAGGGACCACCACCCCCGTCCCCGTGGTTCCACCGATCCTCGAAGAATCCGCTTGCGTTTTCCCAAAAGCTGTGGTATGCTGTCAGAGCATAAAGAATGACATCAGTGAGAGCGGGCCGCAGAGGTCCGCTCTCATTTCGCGAAGGAGATCCCTTTGACAAAGAAAGAGAAAATTGAAGACCGGGCCTGGAATGTCATCCGGCCGATTGCCGCAGAGAAGGGATACGTCCTGGTCGATGCCGAGTACCTCAAGGAGAGCGGAGGAAACGTGCTCAGGCTCTACATTGACAAGGAGGGCGGCATCACGATTGACGACTGCGAGGAAATGAGTCATGCAGTCGACCCCGTCCTGGACAGCGATGATTTCATCGGTGAGCCTTATGTGATGGAAGTCAGTTCGCCGGGACTCGGACGGGTGCTGAAGCGGCCGCACGATTTTGAATTCGCGATGGGAAAAGATATTGAAGTGCGGACCTATAAAGCGGTCGGTAAGAAAAAAGAATTTACGGGAAAGCTTACGGCTTTCAGTGAAGAATCGATCACCATTGTAACGAATGACGGGGAGATCACGATCCCGCGGGCGGATACTTCGCTTATCCGTCTGACATTTGAATTTTAGAGCAGGAGGAATCAACAAAAAATGAACAGCGAGCTGGTAGCGGCAATCAAGATGCTGGAAGAGGAAAAAGGGATTCCGAAACAGACGCTTTTAAGCGCCATCGAGCAGTCTCTTCTTCAGGCGTGCAAGACGAACTTCGGAAAAAACGACAATATCAATGTTTCCATCGACCCGGATACCTGTGAGTACACGGTGACGGCCGAGATGGAGGTCGTGGACGATGTCATGGATCCGAACATGCAGATCACGGTTGCGGATGCTAAGAAAATTGAACCGGATGCAAAAGTCGGCGACATCATCACGAAGGATATCAACTCAAAGTCTTTCGGACGAATCGCAACGCAGAACGCAAAGAACGTCATTCTTCAGAAAATCCGTGAAGAGGAGCGCAATGCGGTCTTCAACCAGTACAGTGAGAAAGTCCGCGGCGTCGTAGCCGGCACGGTCCAGAGGATGCAGGGCAAGAGCTACATCATCAACCTCGGCAAGGCGGATGCCCTCCTGAATGAAAATGAACAGGTCAAGACGGAAACGTTCCGTCCGCATGACCGCGTCCGCGTCTATGTGCTCGATGTCCGTAATACGACCAAGGGACCGAAGATCCTGGTTTCCCGTACGCATCCGGAACTGGTGCGCTGCCTCTTTGAAGAGGAAGTGACGGAAGTACGCGACGGCACGGTCGAGATCAAGAACATTTCCCGCGAAGCGGGTTCCCGTACAAAGATGTCCGTCTGGTCCAACAACCCGGATGTCGATCCGGTCGGCGCCTGCGTCGGCATGAACGGCAGCCGTGTCAATGCGGTCGTCAATGAACTGTGCGGCGAGAAAATCGACATTATCCAGTGGGATGAGAATCCGGCTGTCCTGATCGAAAATGCACTGAGCCCGGCGAAGGTCATTTCCGTCGGCGCGGATCCGGACGAGAGAGCGGCAACGGTCGTCGTCCCGGATTACCAGCTTTCCCTGGCCATCGGCAAGGAAGGGCAGAATGCCCGCCTGGCTGCCAGACTGACCGGCTATAAGATCGATATCAAATCGGAGACGCAGGCACGTGAGTCCGGCGAATTCGATGATATGTTCGCGGAAGACTTCGATGAAAACGGCGAATTCTACGGAAGCCTCGATGAAAACGGGGAAGAGGGATTTGCGGAAGAAGGATTCGGCGAAGAAGGAAATCTGTCCGGTGAAGCAGCGGATGCAGCATCTGCTGACGGAGCACCGGCTGATGAGACACCGGCTGAAGGAACGCCTGCTGAGGGAGCGGCGGAAGAAGATCATCCGGCGGAGTAAAGGAGCTGCATTTGGAAGAAATCAAAAAGCAGCCGGAAAGAATGTGCATCGGCTGCAGGACGATGAAAAATAAAAAGGAACTGGTCCGAATCATCCGGACACCGGAGGGCGGGATTGAACTCGACCCGGGCGGAAAGAAGAACGGCCGCGGCGCTTATCTGTGCAGGGATGTGAAATGCCTGGAGAAGGCCTGCAAAAGCAGAGCCCTTCAGAGAGCCCTGAAGACAGAGGTGCCGGAGGAGTTCTTGGATTCCTTAAGAAAGGGGTTCGAAGATGGCGGGAGTTCCTAAATACCTTTCTTCTCTCGGGCTTGCGGAAAAGGCAGGCAGGGTAATGAGCGGGGAATTGATGACGGAGAAGGCAGTCCGTTCGGGAAAGGCAAAGCTTGTCTTTGTTGCAAGCGACTCATCGGACAATACGAAAAAGAAATTTACGAATCTGTGCGACCATTACAATGTGCCGGTTTATTTCCCGGACACGAAGGATGTCATCGGGCATGCAATCGGAAAAGAATTCCGGGCTTCGCTGGCGGTCATCGATGATCGGTTCGCGGAGTTGATCGTACGGAACATTAACGGGGAAGCAAAGGGAAGCATCGGAGGAAACAGGTAAATGCTTAAAATCAGGGTTCACGAGTTAGCAAGAGAACTGGGCAAGGAAAATAAGGATATCCTGGACTACCTCACGGAAAAGGGGTACAAGGGAAAGACGGCAGTCAGCAGCGTCCCGGACGACGAGGCAGATTTCCTTCGTTCCAAATTCGGCGCACCGAAGCAGCAGTCCAAGCCTGCTGAGAAAGAGGCACCGAAGGAAATGAAGAGTGCTCCGGTTAAGAAGGCCGAAGAAGCGGGATCGCCGGAAAAGAAAAAGAAGACGATTATCCGAGTCTTCCGTTCCCAGAATGCCAGCGGCCAGCTGCAGCAGCACAGGCCGCAGAAACCGATGCCCGCTCCGGCACCGAAGCCGGCAGAACCGGTGAGAAAAGCACCGGAAGAGCCGAAGGCGGCACCTGCTGCACAGGCAGCTCCGAAGATTCCGGAAGCTCCGGCCGTCAAGCCGGAAGCGGTGAAGAAACCGGAAGCAGCGGAAGTAAGGAAACCGGCGGAAGCAAGTGCACCGGCTCCTGTAAAGGCAGCACCGGTCACGGAAGAAGCAAAGAAACCGGTCCAGGAACATACGGCACCGGCAGTCCATACAGTACCGGAAACGCATACCGCACCGGAAAGCCATACGGCACCGGCTGTTCATACGGCACCTGCTGCATCACCTGCGGCATCCTCTGCACCGGCAGCTGAAAAACCGGCACCTGCAGCAACGACTCCTGTTCAGGCATCAGCACCGGCTCCTGCCGTTCAGCATCCGTCAGCACCGGTACGTCCGGCGCCGACATCGCGTCCTCAGGGACAGCGGACACCGTACAGTCAGAACCGTCCTCAGGGACAGGGAAGATCTTCCTACGGCCAGGGTCAGGGCAGACCGTCCTACGGTCAGGGCCAGGGCAGACCGTCTTATGGTCAGGGTCAGGGCAGACCGTCCTGCCAGGGTCAGGGCAGACCGTCCTACGGCCAGGGTCAGGGCAGACCGTCCTACGGCCAGGGCCAGAGCAGACCGTCCTATGGTCAGGGCCAGGGCAGACCGTCCTATGGCCAGGGCCAGGGCAGACCGTCCTACGGCCAGGGTCAGGGCAGACCGTCCTACGGCCAGGGTCAGGGCAGACCGCCTTACGGCCAGGGCCAGAGCAGACCGCCTTACGGCCAGGGCCAGAGCAGACCGCCTTACGGACAGGGTCAGAGCCGTTCGCCGTACGGACAGGCAAAGGCTCCGGAGACAGCTAACTCCGACGGCGCACTGGCACACAAGACAACCAGGGATTATAAGGGCAAGAATTACGAAAAGGCCCATGAGGACAGAAGAGAGCTCGGAAAGCGCGGCAGCAACCGCAGCGGACAGACAGCGGGACGACAGTTCAGCCGCATTCCGAAGGCTCTTCAAAATCAGAAGCCGAAGGAACAGGAACAGAAGAAAGAGGCAGTTACCGAAATCAAGGTTCCGGAAAGAATTACGATCCGTGATCTTGCCGATAAAATGAAGATTCAGGCGTCCGCAATCGTGAAGGAGCTTTTCCTCAAAGGGGAAATGGTTACCGTGAACCACGAAGTGGAATTCGACAAGGCGGCCGAAATCGCGCTTGACTTCAACGTCATTGCGGAACCGGAAGAAAAAGAAGACGTCATCGGAGAGCTTCTTGCCGAAGGCGAGGAGAATACCGACGAAATGGTGGCTCGTCCGCCTGTTGTCTGCGTCATGGGCCATGTCGATCACGGCAAGACTTCCCTTCTGGATGCCATCCGGAACACGCATGTTACCGAAAAGGAAGCAGGCGGCATCACGCAGCACATCGGTGCCTATATGGTCACCATCAAGGGGAAGAAGATCACCTTCCTCGATACGCCGGGACATGAAGCATTTACCGCCATGCGAATGAGAGGCGCGAAGTCTACGGATATCGCGGTCCTGGTCGTCGCAGCGGATGACGGCGTCATGCCCCAGACCGTTGAGGCCATCAACCATGCCAAAGCCGCCAATGTCGACATCATCGTTGCGGTCAACAAGATTGATAAGCCGAATGCCAATATTGAAAGAGTCAAACAGGAACTTTCCGAATACGGACTGATTTCCGAGGACTGGGGCGGTCAGACGATTTTCTGTCCGGTCTCCGCACGTACGCATGAAGGCCTCGACAACCTTCTGGAAATGATCCTGCTCACGGCCGAGGTCGACGAGCTCAAAGCCAATCCGAACCGCAAGGCCAGAGGCATCGTTCTGGAAGCGAAGCTGGATAAAGGCAAAGGCCCGGTGGCAACCATTCTGATCCAGAAGGGTACGCTGCATCAGGGCGACTTCATTGCCTGCGGTTCTTCTTCGGGCAAGGTCCGTGCCATGACGGATGAGAAAGGAAAGCATCTGCACAAGGCAACTCCGTCAATGCCGATCGAGATCATCGGTCTGTCTTCCGTACCGGAAGCAGGCGAAGTGCTGGTGGCACTTGATACCGACAAGGAAGCCAAGGACTTTGCGGCGACCTTCGTTACGGAAGGAAAGAAAGACCTGCTGGAAGAGACGAAGCATCAGATGTCTCTGGATGATCTGTATGACCAGATCAAAGCCGGCTCCCTCAAGGAACTGCCGATCGTCATCAAGGCAGACGTGCAGGGCTCGGTCGAGGCAGTTCGTCAGTCCCTGCTGAAGCTTTCGAACGATGAGATCATCGTCAAGATCATCCACGGCGGCGTCGGCGCGATCAATGAATCCGATGTCGAACTGGCAGCGGCTTCAAACGCGATCATCATCGGCTTCAACGTGAAGCCGGATGCGACCGCCAAGACGATTGCGGAACAGCAGAAAGTGGAAATCAAATTATACAGCGTCATTTACCAGGCAATCGAAGACGTCGAGCGCGCCATCAAGGGCATGCGTGCGGCAGTCTACGAGGAACAGGTCATCGGTCATGCGGAGATCCGTCAGATCTTCAAGGCGTCTGGCGTCGGAAATATTGCCGGCTCCTACGTCAAGGACGGCATTTTCGAGCGCGGCTGCAAGGTCCGTGTCTTCCATGACGGCGACAAGATTTATGACGGCGAACTGGCATCCCTGAAGAGATTCAAGGACGATGCCAAGGAAGTCAAGGAAGGTTTCGAATGCGGTCTTGTCTTCAAGGATTTCAACGATTTCCAGGAAGAAGATACCGTGGAAGCCTATAAGATGGTAGAGGTTAAACAGGATTGAGAAAAAACAGTATAAAAAACAACCGATTAAACCAGGAAGTGATGCGCGAGCTGTCGGACATCATCCGCAATGAACTGAAGGATCCGCGCGTCGGAATCATGACGACCGTTACGGATGCCATCGTGGCGCCGGATCTGAAGACCTGCAAAGTCTTCATCAGCGTGCTCGGCGATGAGGACGTGCGCAAGAAGACGATGCAGGGCTTAAACAGTGCGGAAGGATTTATCCGTTCGATGCTTGCAAAGAACCTGAACCTGCGGAACACGCCGGAACTGATTTTCGTGTCCGATCATTCCATTGAATACGGCGTGCATATGACGCAGATCATCGAAGAGGTCAATCATGGACAGAATCAGTGAGATCCTTACCGGTGACGTGAAGACGATGTCCATTGCCGGACACATCAAACCGGACGGCGACTGCACAGGCTCCTGCATGGCCCTTTATCTTTATGTCAAAAAGAACTGCCCGTGGATCGATGTCAAAGTCTATCTGGAAACACCGAAGCCCGAGATGATGTTCCTTCAGGATACCTCGGAAATCATTTCGGAAAATGCACCCGATACCGAAGCGCCGGATCTTTTTGCCGTGCTCGATGTCAGCACCCGCGACCGCATCGGCCTGGCGCAGAATCTTCTCGATACCGCGAAGAAGACGGTCTGCATCGACCATCATGTCAGCAACGGCGGGATTGCGGAAATCAATGTAATCAAGCCGGAAATCGGATCGTGCTCGGAAGTCCTTTATGAACTTCTGGACGAAGAGAAGATTGACGAAGGCATTGCGGAAGCGCTCTTTACGGGAATCATCCACGACACCGGCGTTTTCCAGTATACGAACACGAGGCCTGAAACGATGCGCATCGGCGCAGCCCTGATGGAAAAGGGCGTGCCGGCCAGCACCATCATTGACGAGACCTTTAATAAGAAAACCTATAAACAGAATCAGATCCTGGGACGCACCCTACTCGAAAGCATGCTGATGCTGAACGGGAAATGCATCGTCGCGTCGACAACCCTGAGGGATATGCGCTTCTACGATGTCACCCAGCAGGATCTTGACGGAATCGTTGCGCAGATGCGGCTGACGGAAGGCGTGGAAGTGGCGGTCTATATCTATGAGACGCAGCCGCAGATCTTCAAGGTATCGCTTAGGAGCAGCGGCAAGGCGGATGTCTGCAGGATCGCCAGTGCCTTCAAAGGCGGCGGCCATGTCAAGGCAGCGGGCTGCACGATGCAGGGAAATGTGCATGACGTCATCAACAATCTGATGGGCGTCATTTCTGAGGAAATCAATAAGATTTCATGATCAACGGAATTCTGAATGTAAAAAAAGAAAAAGGCATGACTTCCTTTGACGTGATCTACCGTCTGAGGAAGATTTTTGACCAGCAGAAAATAGGCCATACCGGGACGCTGGATCCGGAGGCGGAAGGAGTCCTTCCCGTCTGCATGGGCAAGGCGACCCGTCTGGTTTCCATGCTCACCGACACGACAAAAACTTATGAGGCGGTTCTGCTTCTGGGCGTTTCGACGGACACGGAAGACATGACCGGAAAAGTCCTTGCCGAAAAAGAAGTGACTGCCGGCGAAGAAGAGGTTTCTTCGGTGATCGCTTCCTTTGCCGGAAAGCAGATGCAGATGCCTCCGATGTATTCCGCGGTCAAGATCGGCGGGCACAAGCTGGTCGATCTGGCACGGAAGGGCGTCGAGGTGGAACGGCAGCCGCGCGAGGTGGAATTTTCGGAGCTCGAAATCCTGGAAATGAACCTGCCGCGGGTACATTTCCGCGTAACCTGTTCCAAGGGCAGCTTCATCCGCACGCTGTGCGCCGACATCGGAAAGAAGCTCGGCTGCGGCGGAGCGATGGAATCTCTTGTCCGGACGCGGGTCGGCGGTTTTCATCTTGAAGACAGCCTGACGCTCGATGAGATCCGTAAAAAGAAAGAGGAAGAGGACGGGGTGACCCGGAACGCGGCAAGTCCGTACAGCTTCCTGATTCCGCTGGAGGAAATGTTTTCGGAGATGCCGGTCCTGACCTGCCCTCCGTCCATGGACCAGAGACTGATCAACGGAAATGACTTTGAGATTCCGGAAGAGGACGGAAGACCGGATCTGCAGGAAGTGCGTCTACATACTTCCGCGGGAAAATTCATCGGAATCTATCGCTTTGATAAAAAATACGGAATGTTCCGTCTGGTGAAAAACTTCTATGATCCTGATTAAAGAACTTGATAAAGTGAACAGTGAAAAGCCGACGGTGGTCACGCTCGGAAAATTTGACGGGCTTCACCGCGGGCATCGGAAACTGGTTGAAAAGACCGTGAAGGATGCCGGGACGGAAAGAATTCCCGCTGTCTTTGCCTTCGACATTGCGCCGATGACGCTTCTGACGAAGCGCGAACGCCGGACGATGCTGGAGAAAATGGGTATTTCCATGATGGTGGAATGTCCGTTTACGCCGAAGATCATTACGATGAGTCCGGAAGCATTCGTCCGGGATATCCTTTCGGAGAAAATGCACGCGGAAGAAGTCGTGGTCGGACCGAATTTCCGCTTCGGATATGAGCGGGAAGGAAATGCCGATACGCTGAGGAAGCTCGGAAAGCAGTACGGCTTCACCGTGAAGGTCGTGCCGGTGGTCTGCGATGAGGAGGGCGAAATCAGCAGCAGCCGGATCCGGAATCATTTGGCAAAGGGAGAAATGGAGAAGGTCAATGAACTTCTGGGATACGATTTCTTCGTGACCGGCGAGATCGTGCACGGCAACCACATCGGAAGGACGCTGGGCGTGCCGACGACGAACATCATCCCGGAGAAGACGAAGCTTCTGCCGCCGAACGGCGTGTATGCTTCGGAAACGAGGATCGGGAAAAGAATCTATCAGGGCGTGACCGACATCGGAACCAAGCCGACGGTCGACGGACAGTTCGTCGGCGTCGAGACGTTCCTTTTTGACTGCAGCGAGGACCTCTACGGCGAGGAAGAAGAGGTCCGGATATTAAGCCATCTGCGCCGGGAAAAGAAATTTCCGTCCGTCGAAGAGCTGAAAACACAACTGAAGAAGGATGAGAAGAACGGAAGGGCCTTTTTCCTTGACTTATAAGGAAGGGGTATGCTATACTTTCTAAGTTGCACAGTCCGTTACCTTCATTCGGAACCAGGCTTCTCCGGCCGGCTCTTAATGACAGGCGAAGGCAGACAGATTCCAAAGGAGGAATTAAAATGATTACGAAAGAATTAAAGCAGCAGATTATGAAAGAGTACGCCAGGACAGAAGGCGATACAGGATCACCGGAAGTTCAGGTAGCCGTACTCACGGAGCGAATCAATGAGCTGACAGCGCATCTGAAGGATCATCCGAAGGATCATCATTCCAGAAGAGGACTTCTGAAGATGGTCGGACAGAGGAGAAATCTTCTCGGATATCTGAAAGGCAAGGACATCGAGCGTTATCGTTCTCTGATTGAAAAGTTAGGGCTTCGTAAATAATGAAGAAAGATGGGACGGGATGACCGTCCCATTTTTTGGTGTAACGGTATCTATTTTACTGAGGATCGCCCAATCGGGCAGAAGGTGGGAAAATGGCAAATTACAAAACGTATTCCATGGAACTTGGTGGAAGGACTCTTTCCGTCGATATCGGACGCGTGGGCAAACAGGCCAATGGCTGCTGCTTCATGCATTACGGCGACACGCTGGTCCTTTCTACTGCAACAGCATCGAAGGAACCCAGAGAAGGAATTGATTTCTTCCCGCTTTCCGTTGAATTTGAAGAGAAGATGTATGCCGTGGGAAAATTCCCCGGCGGCTTCAATAAACGTGAAGGGAAAGCAAGCACGCATTCCGTCCTGACGAGCCGTGTCATCGACCGTCCGATGAGACCGCTTTTCCCGAAGGATTACCGTAACGATGTGACTCTGAACAACATGGTCATGTCTGTGGATCCGGAATGCGATCCGGAAATCCCGGCTATGCTCGGATCGGCTCTGGCCACCAGCATTTCCGATATTCCATTTGACGGCCCCTGTGCAACCACGCAGCTTGGCATGATCGACGGCGAGTTCGTCGTGAACCCGGGCTATGAGCAGAAGGCAAAATCAGATCTGGCCCTGACCGTCGCTTCCACGCGCGAGAAGGTCATCATGATTGAAGCCGGAGCCAATGAAATTCCGGAAGCAAAGATGATCGAAGCAATTTACAAATGCGACGAAGTCAACAAGGAAATCATCAAGTTCTTCGATACGATCATCGCAGAATGCGGCAAGGAAAAATCAGAATATCAGCATTATGAGATTCCGCAGGAATTGAACGATGCCCTGAAAGAAATCTGCCCGCCGGAAGAGATGGAAAAAGCTGTCTTCACGGACGACAAGCAGACACGCGAGAAGAACATCGCGGCCATCAAGGATCAGTTTATGGAGAAATATGCGGATAAGGAAGACTGGCTGCCGCTGGTCGGCGACGCTCTTTATCAGTATCAGAAGAAGACCGTCCGCAAGATGATCCTTCAGGACCACAAGCGTCCTGACGGCCGTCAGATTACGGAGATCCGTCCGCTGGCAGCGGAAATCGACCTGATCCCGAGAGCACACGGATCAGCCATGTTCACAAGAGGACAGACGCAGATCTGCGACTGCGTGACGCTGGCTCCGCTTTCCGAAGCCCAGAAGATCGAAGGCCTGGATCCGTACATCACGAAAGCAAGATATATGCATCAGTACAATTTCCCGTCCTATTCAGTCGGTGAGACCAAGCCGTCCAGAGGACCGGGCAGAAGAGAAATCGGCCACGGCGCTCTTGCAGAAAGAGCCCTGATTCCGGTTCTTCCGTCCGAGGAGGAATTCCCGTATGCAATCCGTGCGGTCTCCGAGACATTTGAATCCAACGGCTCTACGTCACAGGCTTCCATCTGCGCATCTTCCATGGCACTGATGGCGGCAGGCGTTCCGATCAAGAAACCGGTTGCCGGCATTTCCTGCGGACTGGTTACGGGCGACACCGATGACAACTACATCGTTCTGACGGATATCCAGGGACTCGAGGACTTCTTCGGGGATATGGACTTCAAGGTAGCCGGCACGCATGACGGCATTACCGCCATCCAGATGGATATCAAGATCCACGGACTGACCCGCCCGATCGTCGAGGAAGCAATTGCCAAGACGAAACAGGCAAGAGAGTACATCCTTACGAACATCATGGAGCCGTGCATTCCTGCTCCGCGCAAGGAAGTCTCCAAGTGGGCTCCGAAGATTGTCCAGATCAAGATCGATCCGGAGAAGATCGGCGATGTGGTCGGCCAGAGAGGCAAGACCATCAATACGCTTATTGATATGTATAAAGTCCAGATAGATATCGACGATGACGGTTCTGTTTCCGTCTGCGGCGAGGATCCGGAGAACATGAAGAAGGCTCTGGAAGCAATCCAGATCATTACGACCGACTTCGAAAAAGGCATGATCCTGACAGGAAAAGTCGTTTCCATCAAGGAATTCGGCGCATTCCTCGAATTTGCCCCGGGCAAGGAGAGCATGGTCCACATTTCCAAGATCGCCAATACGCGCATCAACAAAGTGGAAGATGTCCTCAAGGTGGGCGATGTCGTCCGCGCAATCTGCCTCGGCAAGGACAAGATGGGACGCATCAGCTTCTCCATCAAGGACTGCCCGAAGGGTGACGGAAGCGAAATCGGAAAGGTTGTCGCAACAGCGGACCCGGAAGATCTGGAACCGGTCGATGCCAATGAAGATGAAAATGGAAATGAGCAGGATAGCTGAATTCGAAAAGGTAAGCTTTGAACAGTTTCAGGAAGGATGGGTCGGCTCTTTCGGCGAAACGCCAACGGAGACGATCCGTACCGCCTATGAAAGCACGCCTCTTCCCAAAAGGGCGACGGCCGGATCGGCAGGATATGATTTCTGCCTTCCGGTTGACATAACACTTGCACCCGGGGAAACGGTGAAAATCCCGACCGGTGTAAGGGCACGGATGGAAGAAGGCTGGGTCCTGATGCTGTTCCCGAGGAGCGGACTGGGATTCAAATACCGGCTGCAGCTCAACAACACGGTCGGGGTCATCGACAGCGATTACTACGGCTCGGATAATGAAGGCCATATCTTCTCCAAGATTACGAATGATTCCAACGAAGGGAAGACGCTTTCCCTGAAAGCCGGAGAAGCTTTCATGCAGGGAGTATTCCTGCCATTCGGGATTACGGAAAGCGACAGCGCATCAGAAACCAGAAACGGCGGTTTCGGAAGCACGTCGAAATGAATAAAATCTTTTGATTTTCAATTTTACACTATCTGAAGTCTGAGACCATTGCGAAAGCGATGGTCTTTTTTTTGTGTTTCTCTGAGACGTACCTTTCAGCATATCATTTCTGAAAAAAATCAAGTAGATTTCAACATGAAACGTGCAGATTACAACCCGGAATGGGACACTGTTGCGTCGGTAGGGCATAATCGATAAGCTTAAACGTTTATCTTGATGCAGTCCGAAACAGCCCTTGAAAAGGGCTGTTTGGCGTTCGTGTGACAGCCCTGAAGGATAGTAAACGGATTCGTATCTGCTGTCTGTCTTGATTCGGCAAAACTCTGCAAACGAATATCGACTGCCCGGAAGCATGATAGGAGGAGAAACGAAATGGGAAAAAGGTTCATGAAACGTGTTCTGGCGATTCTTTGCGCAGCAGCAATGGCAGCATCCAATGCAGCCTGCGTACTGCCTGTCAACGCAGAAGAAGTATCTGCGGCACAGGACGAGGACGAAGCTTTAGTTCAGACGGCAGCAGCCCAGACGGACGGGAATACTGCTGAACCGGCTAAAAGCGATAATGCTTCATCAGATGAAGAAGCCGAATCGGCAGATAACGCTTCATTAAAAGAATCCGTTTCATCTGATGATGCAGGATCCCAGGAAACTGCTTCGGCAGATCAGGCGGCATCGCAGGATGAAAACTCCGATGAAAATGCTGACGCAGGAAACAATGTATCCGATCAGGCATCTGCTTCAGCGGAGACAGCTGCATCGGACATTTCAGTTTCGTCAGGTTCAGAGCAGACACCATCTTCGACAGCAGTCAGCGTTACAGCCACTTATGTCGATGAATTCGGAGACGCAATCGGGACACAGTATTCAAACCTTTCTCTTCCAGATTTCTCGGATACTCTTTCATTTGAAAAAGGAAGTACTCCTATCAAAGACTTCCAGGTAACAGACGGGAAGTTTAAAGTTACGGATTACTCCTTTGAAAAAGCTTCCATTAACGGAACGACCATTACCGCCATTAAGAAGGAAGCAGCTTCCGCGACGGATTCAACGGCCGTCTATTCCTATACCTCTGACGGGACAGCGTGGACAAAGCTTACCGCGGATACCAATATCAGCGTGACGTTCAATGACGGAACGAAGACCGTCTATACTTATGAAGATAATGACGTCACCGTGACGGCAACACTTCAGCATGCCAATGCCATTCCGGACAATGCGGAACTTAAGGTCACGCCGGTCACGAAGACGACGTCGGGATATAATTACGATGCATACATGCAGGCCGTCAACAGCAATGCGGAAGCAGTTGCTTCTGTAAAAGGCAGTTCAGACAGTACTGGATCAGACGGAACTCAGAATGCGTTTAATGAGAATAACAGCCGGCTTTATGATATTGCTTTCATTTCCGATAAAACGGATGAGAATGGAAATGCAATTTCCGGTGAAAAGCAGGAATACGAACCTACGGAAGGTTCAGTTAAGATATCCATGAGCTTCAAAAATAAGCAGCTGACAAATGACATCAAGGCAGACAATGATGTTTCAATCATCCATCTTTCACTTTCAGACGATGCCAAGAAAAATGCGGACACGACAGCAGAAGCAAAAGATATCACTTCTTCCGATGTTAAAGTTCAGGTTGTAAGCAGCAGCACTCCGATTACAACAGGAAGCAGCGATCAGGTTAGCTATGACTTAAGCAGCTTCAGTCTTGTTCTGTATGCGGGGAGCGGAACTGCAGATAGTCCGGTAGGAGGAACAGACACTTATCTGAGCATTTTGGGACAGGCGAGATTCTATGGAATCGTGGCTAATGAATGGACACAGAATGAAGCGGAGACAAATGCTGCGGTAAAAGTCATCAATGCAAATGCTCAGACCGGCACAGATATGACCAATGTGGCAACACAGCCCTGGATTGTTGGAAAAATTAATGGAGAACTTCATTTCAAGCAGGGAAGCAATGCTGTTGACCTGTGGTGTACTTATGATGATACAAGTAAAATTACAAATCAAACAGGAAAAGATATAGCGTATCATTATGCATCAGAAACAGATCTGGATGCAGCTGTTGATACCTTGCTGTCAACACCAAAGGCTGCTTCAACTGCTATGGCAAATGTGTCTGGGAAGGTTCAGCTTGATAATTCAAAATATGTAACAATTACAAAAGATGAAAGCGGAAATGAATCAGATTATAAGATAGATCTTACAAGTTTGCCGAAAGGAACATATTATGTTGACAGCACAGAAATGAACCTTACGACCAATGGCAATTTACATATTTTCATAAATAGTGATCAATACATCGTTTTTACTAATAGAAGCGATACAGTGACTCTTCAGCAATATGATGTAACAATAGGCGGTACCAAAATTAACGCAGGCTCTGTAGGTGCAAGTGGCACAGGATATGGGGATACGCCGATAGTAGCTGAGCATGTGTATTGGAATATGCCGAACGCAACAACAGTCAGTTTTGGCACATCGTCGAGCGGACTTTTCCTTGCACCGAAAGCGACAGTTACAATTGAAAATTCATGTAATGGATGGATAGTTGCAAATAAAGTCATAAATAAAGGTGGTGAATGGCACAGCGTTTATCAGAAAATGGACAAATCATATACGCAGCCTGCTTCTACGGTATTTGCAGCAAAAAAGACTGTAAATACTGCAGCTCCGGATGCTTCACAGATATTTGACTTCAATCTGGATAAATGGGATAGTACTAGCAGCAAATGGGTGAATGTTGCAACAGCAAGGAACAGTGGAACAGATGTTATTTTCCCTAACGTATCTTTCACGGAAGCAGGGACATTTATATACAAAATCTCAGAAAATTTACCTGCAGATTCTATCTATGAATTGGCCAACGGAGCTCATGCATCATATTATGTAAAAGTGGTTGTTGTAAAAACAACAATAGGTCAAACTGATTATTATAATATTACCAGCACTAAGTATTATCAAAATTTTAATAATGGTACAGTAGATGGTGAACTTCAAAACAGTAATCCGAGCTATGCTGTTATTAATAACACATACAAAAGTAAAATAAAGCTGTGTGTAACGAAGGCATTCAGCGGCCGTGAGCTTACCGATGCGGACAGCTTCACGTTCACCCTGACGGCGGGTA
>Ga0183098_10768_pt1 | contig 28010 bp, 26 predicted proteins | sample BioMet9_FD_128884 | JGI IMG/M metagenome (GOLD analysis project Ga0183098, IMG submission 128884) | Microbial communities from bioreactor (seeded with sewage sludge) at Lawrence Berkeley National Lab, California, USA - Biofuel... | ecosystem: Engineered > Bioreactor > Anaerobic > Unclassified ...
GACCGTCACCGGCCCGGACACGGACGGCGTGGAGCTGGCCGTGGTCTATGAGTCCGGGGTGTCGCCGGCGGTCGAGGCGCTGGGCGGCGGCAATTTCGCCATCGGCTCCGAGGGGGCCGGCCGCGAGGTGCAGTGGACGCTGTCCGGCACCGGCCCGGCGGCCGTAACCGGCGTGACGATCCGATCCATTTTGCTCGGGCTGCGGCGGAGGGGGTAGGACATGGCAAGCGGATATCTGGATGGAGGATCGGCTTCGTCGCTGGTTAATTCTGCGTTTTTTGATGCCAGCAACAAGGCTTCCTCGGCATTTTCCCAGGCGCAATCACTGATCGGCCAGCTGGCCAATGCCATTAACATTGCCTCCCCGGTGATTTCGACGCCGTCGCAACCCGATATGCCATCGATGGCGAGCATGCCTGGTGCGCCGAGCGTCAACATGCCGACGCTCGGAACGGTCGCAATCGGGAACGCGCCGACGCTGGACCGCATCGACGTGCCGGACGTGCCGATCCCCGCCTTTACCGCGACGGCCCCGAACATCGTCCTCCCCGACATGCCGCACGTCACGGAGCCGGCAGACCCGGGCACGGCCCCGAACATGGACGACGTCAGCCTGCCCAACGATCCCGACATCGTGCTGCCGGACCCGCCGACACTTTCCGCCGTGACGGTGCCGACCTTCACCGATCTGGCGCTGCCGGTTTCGGACGCCGAACGGCCGGACGTGACCATCGACATGCCCGGCAAGCTGTTCGTCTACCAGGCAGGGGAATGGGCCTCCGACCTGCAGCAGACCGTCGAGCAGCAGATCTACGACGGGCTCCTGTCCGGCGGCAACATCGCGGCCATTGCCGGCATCGCGGCCTATATCGAACAGGTGCGGTCCGAGGCGGCCCGGACGCTGCGGATCGAACTGGCCGCCATCCGCGACGGCTGGGCGGCCCGGGGCCTGGACGGTCCGACCGGGGCCGATGCGGACCGGGAGCAGCAGGCGCAATGGCGCTACAGCGATACCGTCAACGAACGCGTGGCCCAGGTGGTCGGCAAGCAGTGCGAGCTGACCGTCCAGCATTTCGAGTTCCTGATCGAGCACGGCATTTCCGCCGTGGGCCTGCGGCTGGATGCCTACAACAAAGCCCAGGACAGGGCATTGGAATCGGCCAAGGCCACGGCCGAGTTCGGCTACCGCATGGTGGACACGCAGATCGCCGTCCACAACCTCCAGCTCGCCCGCTATCAGGCCGATACGACGGCCTACGAAGTCAAGCTCCGGGCCGTCAATACGGTTCTGGAAGACCGGAAGGTGCAGCTGGAAACGGCCAGGGTGCGCGGCGACCTGCGCAAGCAGGACGTGGACGTGTACGTGGCCGAATGCCAGGCGCAGATGACCCGGGTCGAGGTGTTCAAGGCGCAGATACAGGGGGCGCTGGCCAAGATCGAGGCGCAAACAAAAAAAATCGACGCGTTCAAGGCCAAGGTGGATGCGTTCGTCGCCCAGACCAACGCCATGGTGGCCCGCTACAACGCCTGGGCGCAGCAGATCGCCGCCCAAAAAACAAAGGTCGAACTGTATCAGGCCCAAGCCGGCGTCTATGCCACCGAAGTCGGCGCGCAAAAGGTCGCGGCCGACATCGGCGCGACCAAGGCCCAGATTGTGGATGCCCGAAACAAGGGTTCGATCGCACTCTATCAGGCCGGGCTGGAAGGGACGAAAGTCGAGCTGCAACGGCTCATTGCCCAGGTGGACGCCTCCCTGAAAACAGCCACAGCCCAGGTGCAGCTCTATGACGCGTCCGTGCGCGGCACGGCGGCCGAGAACGAATCTCGGCGCGGGCTGGCGGCGCTCCAGGTGCAGGAGTGGGCCACCCTGGCCAGCACATTCGTGGAACAGGCCAAGGTGGCGCTGGAATACGCCCGGGTCAAGGGATCGCTGTCCGAACAGGCGCTCCAGGCCTGTGCCGCGACGGCGGCGCAGCTGGCCGCCTCGGCGCTTGGGTCGCGCCACGCCACGGCCAGCGTCGGATTCAGCGGCAGCACAAGCAATTCGAACAGCTTCAACCAAAATTACAACTACAGTCAGTCCGAAAGCGCCTAACGCAAGGGAGGCAATATGAGTCTCGGTCCCGATTTCAACGAACTGATGCGGAAAAAATACGAGATTTTACAGCAGAACGCCGATGCGAACACGACGAACGCCCAGGCCAATACGCAGAGCGTGCAGCAGCAGCCGCAGATCCATGACCAGGCCAACCAGGCCGCCCTGGCCCGACAGGGGCTCATGAACCAGGGAGCCATGGATATGGAGAACGCCCGGGTGGCCGGCGGGTTGCAGGAACGCAACCTGCTCAACCAGGGGGCGGCCAATGTGGCCGACATTACCGGGAACTACGGACTCCAGTCGCATCTGGCCTATGCCAACGCCCGGGTGACGGCGGCCACCTCGCCGGAGTTCGGGGCCATCCGTGACGAGATGGGCAATATCGTGCCGTATGCCAAAAACCAATCAGGACTGGATTATCTCAATTTGCAACAGCAGGCCAAAACGCCGCCGGCCTTGCCGAACGGACTGGGCAGCTATGCGACCGAAGCCGGGACGCCGAACGCCGGCTATGGCCTGGGCCTCAATCCGAACCGTTACGGCAACTCGGGGATGTAATCCATGCCAGTCGATCTCGCCAAGTACCGCTCCGATAATGCGGAGTATTACGGCAAGGACGCCGGTCTTGCCGATGTGGCCCAGGATCTGTACCAGCGGTCCGGCGCGCCGTCTGCCGGCGTCAGCTTCGACGATTTTTCCCAGAAGGAAGGACTCACGGACCAGCTGGCCAAGGAAGCCGGCACGGCGCCGCAACCGGCGCCTTCGTCCGGATTCGGCTTGGGGGATGTTTTGCGGACCATCGGCGCGCCGGGCCTTGTCGAGAATTATGTCGGGGCCGTGAAGCCTCGGGCTCCCGGCACGCCGCCGCCCGAGGAGCCGGCCTACGCGCAATTTATTCGCGGCGGCATGAACGAGACCGACGCCAATGGCCAGCCCAGGCCGACCCTGGCCCGCTATGCCGGCGGTCTGTGGGAAGGACTCAAGGGCGGCCTCAAACAGATTCCAGCCGCCGGCGAGGCCAACAAGGTTCTCGACACGTCGTTTTTCCAGAACCCCGGCAACGACGTCGTCAGCTGGTATCAGCAGGGCGCCGTGCCGTTCGCCCACCGGGTGGACGAGCTGACCAGCGGCGGCATGGACTACGAGCCGGCCATCCGGCAGGCCGGCACGGAATGGAGCCAGGGGCAGAAACAGTCCTGGCAGGAAACCGGCCAGGGCCTGAACGCGGTCTTGCCCGAGAACCCGGCCTTTTCCGGCCGTTCGTCCGGACGGGTGGAAAGCGCCATGCGCGGTCTGGCGGAGTTCGCGCCGTCCATGGGCGCCGCCATGCTCAACCCCGGCTTGGGCCTGGGCATGACCTACGCACAGATTGCCGGCGGCCAGTACCAGCAGCTCAAAAACGAGGGCGTGCCCGAGGAACGGGCCGCCCAGGCCGCCACGAGCAGCGCGCTTGTCGAAGCGCCGCTTTTCGCCGCCTCGAACCTGTTCAACCTGCGCGTGCTCGGTCGGGCCTTCGGCGCCAACCCGCTCGGCATGAAGATCGGCCAGGCCGTGGCCGGCGCGAACTCGGCCGGCGTCGTCGGCGCGCTGTCCACCCTGCCCCAGGACGTGTCCGAGACCTGGGCAAAAAATCCCGACATGACCCTGTCGGATGCCGTCAAGGCTGCCGGCGCGCGTTGGACCGATACGACCGATGCCCAGGGCAATGTCCAACCCGGCCTGTTGTCGAAAATGTACGAGGGTTATATCGGCAACGCCCTGGGGGCCGGCCTGATGCACGGGGCCGGGCTGGGGGCGGGCGCGGCCTGGAACTGGGCGCATACGCCGGATGCCGTGGTGGAGGGACGCCGGGCCGCCGGTGAATTTGCCGACGCCTATGTCGGGGCGCTCCAGGATACCGTGAAAAACGGCGAGCTGGGCAACCTGTCCGACGCGGATCTGGCGGCCGTCTACAATCAGGCTGATCAGCTCTATCAGGGCGGCGACAAGCGGCTCTATCAGCCGTTGCTGGAACTCAACGCCGAGCAGCTGCGGCGGCAAAACGAGGCGCGGGGCTTTCCGCTGAACGAACTTGAGGCGGAGCAGCCCGCGCCGACGGAACAACCGCCGGCCAACCCTCCGGCCGCGCCGGCCGGGGCGGAACCGCCGGTTGCCCCGGCACCGACCGGGGCCGAACAGGTAGCCGCAGCCAAGGCCGGCCAGCCGGTGGTCATCCCTTCCGGCGAAGAGGCACCGGCTCCGGCCATTCCCGAGGATCTGACCGGGCTGGCCAAGACCGACCTGAACGATCTGGCGGCATCGGTCGGCATCGAGCGGCCGACGCGCATCAAGCGGGACGACCTGGTCGAGCAGCTTCTGCAAAAACGCCAGGAGCAGACGCAGCCGGAAACCGCGTTCGCCCCGGCTCCCGAGGCCATGGAAACGCCGCTCGCCGAAGCCGGAGCAGCGCCGGAACCGATCCCGCCGGCCGCGCCGATTCAGAGGCAGGAAGCCCAGCCGGCGCAGGAAACGCCGCTCGCCGAAGCCGGCGAACAGCCGGCGGTCGAAAACGCACAACCGCAAGGAGAGAACAATGCCGCAGCAGTACGAAACGATCAGGGACAAGCTCATGCAACAGGGCAAGAGCCGCAAGGAAGCGGAGGCCGCGGCGGCGGCGATCTACAACAGCCGGCATCCGGACAACCCGGTGGGGCCGAATTCGGACCGACCGAAACGGCAGGGCAACAAATCGGGCCGGTAACGGCCCGGCCTTCCCCGGATCGCCGTATCGACCAGGTGTCGCGCCGACGCTGGGCCGATATGTCCGACGCCGAAAAGCAGGCGGCCCATTTCACGGACCAGTTGACCGGCCTGGGCAACAAGAACGCCTACGACGAGCGGGTGAATTTCCAGCCCGATACCCAGGTGCCCCACGCCGCCATCGACCTGGACGGCATGAAGTTCGTCAATGACACCTATGGGCATCCTGCCGGCGATACTTTTTTGGGTGAGGTGGGGAAGGTCTTCCAGGACATGGCGGCCAAACATGGCGTGGATGCCTACCGGACCGGCGGCGACGAGATCACACTTCTTGCCGATCAACCGGAAAAATTAGCCAAAGCGCTTGACGATGCTCGGTCCTGGTCTGATAACAACAGCATACAGATTCCCACGGACAAGGGGCCGGTCACGATAGACCTCTCCTTCAGCGCGGGAATAGGAGCCAACAGGAGCGAAGCCGATGGCCGACTCTACGAAGACAAAAGGCAGCGCCGCGCCGCTGGACTCGCCGCCGAGCGAGGCCATGAGCCCGGACGACGCCATGGCCTGGATCAGGCGAACGGGGGCCAAAGTAACGGGGCCGGCCAGAGTGGTGCCGAAGAAGTCGGCGGTAACGGAACCGTCGCCCCAGCCGATTTCGAATCTGCAATTGCCCACGCTGGAAGCGATGAACTGGAACGACCCGGAAACGGGCTTCCAGGTGCTCAAGGCGATAGCGGCCCTGCAGGAGCCGCCGGAAGCCAGCGACGTGCCGTCGGTGCCGCAGTAGCCGTTGCCCGCGAAGGCGGCGCGGACGCGGCCCGGTACGAGATCCGGGAGGCGTCCGACCTCATTCCCTCCCATGATGTCGGCAGGAATTTCGCCAAGAACCCCGACTATCCGAAATCCGTCCAGGAGCGGCCCTACCACTCCGACCAGGGCGAACAGCAGAAAGTCACCCGCAACGCGGCCGATCTGGACCCGCGTTATCTCATCACCGACAATCCCGACGCCGTGAACGGGCCTCCCGTGGTCACGGCCGCCGGCCACGTGCTGGGCGGCAACTCCCGGACCATGAGCCTGCAACTGGCCTATGCCGAGCATCCCGAGAAGGCGGAAGCGTACCGGCAGGACTTGAAGGCCAAGGCGGCGTCCTTCGGTCTCGATCCCCAGGCCGTGGACGGGTTCAAGGAGCCGGTGCTGGTCCGGACGCTCGACGCCCAGCCGGACCAGGGCGGCATGGCCCGGCTGTCGCGGCTCTACAACCAGACGTCCATGCAGGGACTGGACGTCAAGGCCGAAGGCGTGTCGCGCGGCCGGATGGTCTCGCCGTCCACGCTCTCCTCCCTGTCGGCCGGACTGGAGCGGTTCGACACGTTGCGCGAATACATGGGCAATCCGGCCTCGCGCGCGCTCATCGACCACCTGGAAGCGGACGGCGTGCTGGAACGGACCCAGCTGGCCCGGCTGACGGATGCCCGGACCGGGCTTTTGAACGAGGACGGCAAGCGGCTGGTGGAAAACGTGCTGCGCGGCCGGGCCGTGCCGGACGGCGACGTGCTGGCGGCGGCCAAGCCGGCCATATTGCAAAAAATCGACCGGGCCTTGCCGCATGTGGCCGTGGTGCAGGCCCGGGGCGGCAAGTGGGATCTGACCGACGTGCTGCGCCAGGCCGTGGACCAGCTGAACCGCTTCCAGGCCTCCGGCCATGACCGGCTGGACACCTATTTCGGCCAGGGATCGCTGGTGCCGGACGCGGCCAAGGACAACCCGGCCGTGCGGGCCATGGCCTATGCCCTGCAGAAAATGGGCCCCAGGCAGTTCGAGAAGGCCTGGGAACGCTACGCCAGCTATGCCCGCGCCTCGAAGCCGGACCAGGGCGTGCTGGCCGGCGTGCCGGTCAAGGGGCCGGGCGAGGCGTTCCGGGCGAGCTTCACCACGGATGGCGAAGGGAAACCGGGATTGCGCTTTCAGCGGACCTGGCAGGGCTCCCCGACTCGCGGCATCGAGCGCATGGACGACGCCTACCTCGGTACGGGAGAAGGTGGCCGGAAAGAGACGGAGAACGACTACTCCGGGGCGTATGGGTGGGGGCATTATTCGGCGCAAAAAAGAGGGACGGCGGAGTGGTATCGTGACAAGATAACGAAAGGGAAGAACGTCTCTATAGATGGGATAAGTTTTGATTTTGATAAGGGCGGTTTCGGCTGGAGCCCTGATATAGGGAAAGATGTTGTTCCAGATGTTTATAATAACGAAGTTAAAAAATTAGCGGCTTACGAAGTATATTCCAACCGGAGCAAAGATGACGCGGTAACTTCAGCGAGAAATCGATATGAGCAGGCATTGTCTGATATGAGGTTGGGCCCCCCTGACTTTTACCGTGATGTGTACGATCTTGTCCAAACAAGATATGATGATTTCAAAGTTAAAAAAAACAGTCAACTCTACCAACTCGAAGTGCCTGATCCCGACAAGTTACTTGATTGGGAAAAGCAACTTAATGAACAGCCTGAATCTGTCAAAGAAAAATTAAACAAATTAGGCTTTCAGACTGAACCAGACAATTTAGTCAGCGTCGTTCCAAGTAAAAAGAAGGGTTGCTTTGCGGTAGAACAAACAGACAATAAGTATGGATACAAACGCCGAGTGTTTAAATCAGAAAAAGAGGCAATAGATACAGCGAATTTCATCAATACCATGACTATACCAACAGGGGAAATGGTATACGAAAAACTTTCAAGAGAATTGGGGTCTGCCAAGGCCGCCTCGCAATACCTCGATTCCATCGGCATCCCCGGGCACCAGTACCTTGACGCGGGCTCTCGCGGCGCAGGCGACGGCTCGCATAACATCGTCACCTATGCGGACAAGCATATCGACATCACCGGGCGGTTCCGGCGGGCCAACGAAGACGAGGACGGAAGAGTCCCCGGTTTCTATTCGCAGATGGGCAAGGTGCTGGAAGCCAAGCTGCCGGGCAAGGGACCGGGCGGCCAGCTCATGGCCATGATCGACAACATGGCCCGGCGCGGCGACTTCAAGAAGGAAGAGCTGGACTGGTCCGGCCTGCGCGACTGGCTGGCCGAACACAAGGGCGAGAAGCTCGCCAAGCAGGACGTGCTGGATTATCTGCGGGAAAATCAGGTTGAGCTGCAGGAAGTGATGCAGGGTGCGCCACGAACGCTTGATCCGCAGGAACTGGCCCCCGGCTATCGCATGGAGCAACTGCAAAATGGTCGCGTTCTGGCGACCGATCCTTCCGGAATGCGGAGTTCCTTTGATACGCGAGAAGACGCCTACAATTATTTGAATGAAAGATATCAACGAGCCCAGGGTGATGATACAAAATTTAAGCAATATAAGACACCCGGTGGTGAGAACTATCGGGAAATGTTGTTGACGTTGCCGGCGAAAAAGGCGTCTGGATTTGGAATTTTCAGGCCAGGCGGGGAGCGCGTCATTTCACCAGACTTTAAAACAGTTCGGGAAGCTGCCGAGTACATATCATGGAATGAGTGGCCGGCTGATTTTGAGGTTCGCCCTGTAATAATGAACGGGGAAGATAACTACAGCTCCCCTCACTGGGACGAGCCGAACGTCCTGGCCCATGTCCGTTTCGATGACCGCACCGGCCCGGATGGGGAAAAGATTCTCCATATCGAAGAGGTGCAGAGTGATTGGCACCAGCAGGGACGGAAGAATGGCTATCAAGCCGAGATGCCCCAGGAAGAGAAGCCGGGCTGGGATACATTCCCTGGTGGCACAACCAATAGTGGCCCCGTTCCCGACGCCCCGTTCAAGACTTCCTGGCCCATGCTGGCCATGAAGCGGATGCTCCGCTACGCGGCCGAGAACGGCTACGACAAGATTACCTGGACCACCGGCAAGCAGCAGGCCGAGCGGTATGACCTGAGCAAGAAAATTCAAAGCCTGGAAGTCCGGCCGCTCAAGGATGGTACGGGAAAATTTACTGTCTATGCGAATGGTAAATTGCTGCAACATGCCACTCGTGACAACCTTTCCGATATCATCGGCAAGGAAATGGCGCAGAAAGCTCTTGGTGATATAGATGCCGGGAAAGATGCCGATTACAGCGGTCTCGACCTCAAGGTCGGCGGCGAAGGCATGTCCGGGTTCTACGACAAGATCCTGCCGGCCGAGGTCGGCAAGTACGTCAAGAAGTGGGGCGCGAAGGTCGGGAAGGACGAAATCTTCGAAAAGCCTGTCGGTGATGCCGACGCCATGGCCAGGGAGCGATTCGAAGAGGATTGGAATCGCCCACATTCGGATTTGCGTGCGGACTGGACGCGAGAACTTCCTGACGGCATGACCGAGGCTGAGGCCAAGGAAGAGGCTTGGCAGGAGTATCAGGCAGACTATTGGGATGCCGGCCGACAGGACCAGGAAGATCGCATACATGACGCCCAGTATAACGGCACGGCGCATGAGGTGTGGTCCATCGACATCACCCCGGCCATGCGGGAATCGGTGCTGTCCGAGGGCCAGCCGCTGTTCCGGCGCGGCGCGCCGACGGACGCCGGCCTGGATGCCCCGGCGCTGCGCGAGGCACTCAGGCCGGCCATGGACAAGCTGCCCGGCGCGGGCGGCAAGGTGGATCTCTATCCGACCGAGGCCGACATGCCGGCGAACCTGCGCCAAGGCATCGAAGAGGCCGGCCTGTCCGGGCAGTTTCGCGGCGTCTACGATCCGGATACCGGCCGCATCGCCTTCGTGGCCGCCAATATCCCGGACGCCAAGGCGGCCCAGCGCGGCTATCTGGATTTTCTTCTGCGCCACGAAGGGCGACACGCCGGCTTCGATACGATTTTCGGCGGGGCCGACGCCCGTGAATCCTGGTTCGAGCAGGCCTCGCGCTCCATTCCCAACCCGGTCGGGAAATGGCTGGAACGTAACGGCATGGACGCGACGCCGGCCAACCGGGCCGAAGCGGCCGAGGAGATCATTGCGTCCTGGGCCCGGGAAGGCACGGCGCACCGGCTGGTGGACAAGGTCATCGCCAAGATGGCCGAGTGGGTGCGGACGGTCTTCCCGGACCTGAAACTGACCAAGGCCGAGCTGCGCCAGATGCTGGCCCGGGCCGACGACTGGGCCGAGGGCAAGGGACTCTCCTTCGTGGGTGCGCCGGAAGCGGCGACGCCGGGCTTTGGCGCGGCCGCGCCGGCCTTTGCCCGGGACGACAATCCCTTCCGCTTCCGTCGCATCTCCGAGGAGGAACGCGACGCCGCAGCGGACAAGAGCGGCGTGCTCGACCATGTCCGGCGCTGGGCCCAGGGCGTGGATCGCGATCTGGACCCGGCGGCCGATCCCGTGCGCTACGGCAATGGCATGCTGTCGCGTTTGGAAGAGGCGAACTATGACGCCAGTCTGGCCGGGCGGCGCACCATCCGCGACATCCGGCGCATGGTCGGCGGCGGGCGCGAGGCGGCCGGTTTCGGCGTAGCCGTGACCGATGCCAAGGATTCGCCGGAAGCGCGGCTACTCGATAAGGCGCTCATGATCTATCGCGACAGCAAGATCCGGCCCGAGGCGGTGCCCGAGTTCAAGGACTGGGCGGCCGGGGTGCAGGCCGATCCCAAGGTCTCGACCCAGGACAAGCTGGCGGCCAGGGAATGGCTGCCGGCGGTCGAGCGCATGGAGCAGCTTTCGCCCGAGGAAAAACAGTACGCGGATACGGTGCTGGACCAGGCCTTCAAGGACGTCGGCTACCGGGCCAAGATGATCGGCGTCATTTCTGCGCCCATCGAAAACTACGTGCGCCGGGCCTGGGATATCGATCCGGGCAAGGATGCACGGTTGCCGGGGCTGGCCGGAACGGGCCTCAAGAGCTTCACCACGGCGTCCATGCAGCGCAGCCTGCCCACCATCCTGGACGGCATCATGAAGGGCTACGATCCGCGCATCAAGGGCGTGTCGCAGTCCCTGGAGCAGATCAGCCGGGAGATCGGCCGCATCGAGGCCACGAAAAAGACCGTCAACGAGCTGAAAAAGATCACAGACGAGGACGGCACGCCGCTGGTGACCACGGAAAAACGTGACGGTTACGTGAAGCTCGACGATCCGAACTTCCAGGTCTGGCGCTGGTCAGGAGATGTCAAAAGCGCCGTTTCCCGGGAGCCCGGCATGGAGGTGACCAATCAGGGACGGAAGGTGTTCATGACACCGCCGAAGGATCTGCCGCGCGGCGTCAAAGCGACCGATGTTCTGGAGAAGGTGCCGCTCTACGCCCAGGCGGACGTGGCCGACGTCCTGAACAAGATGACGGCCGTGGACAATTTCACCGGCAAGGTGCCGGGTCTGCGGGCGCTCATGGACGCCAATGGCCGCATGAAGCGGACCATCCTGACGCTGTCGCTGTTCCACCACATTTCCGAATCGTCGTCGTGGATGCTCGGCGTCAACCACGGCGGCGAGTGGAACCCGATCACGGCGTCCCGGAAGGGCAACGAGGCCATCGAAAACGATGATCCGACCGTCCGCCTCGGCGTGCAGCACGGGCTTGTCCTCGACGTGAAACAGGACTGGGGCGAGATTTCGCGCGGCCGGGGCTGGATCGAACGCGGGCTTCGCGCCGCCGGGCTGGGCGATGTGGCGGAAACGGGCGTGCAGTTGCAAAAGGCCGGGGAACAGTACCTGTTCGGCCAGTTCATCACCGGCATGAAGGCCAGAGCCTTTCAGCTGGAATACGCCCAGGCCCTGAAGGCCCACCCCGAACGGACGCCCGAAGCCCTGGCCGCCGCCGTGGCCCGCAACATCAACGAGAACTTCGGCGGCCTCAATTACCGGCGCATGGGGCGCAATCCGACGGTGCAGAACCTGGCCCGGCTGTTCCTGCTGGCCCCCGACTGGACGGAATCCAATTTCCGCAACTTCTTCGCCATGGTGCCCGGCGACCGGCTGAACAAAGCCATCGATCGTGTGCTCGGCGGCATCCCCTCCCCGGCCGGCGTTCCCGAACAGGCCCGAGGACTGTGGGCCCGGGTGCTGTTCCGGACCGTGGCGGCCACGGCGGCGGCCAATCTGCTGCTCAACTGCTGGACGCACAAGGACCGGGAAAACCTGGTCAAGTTCTACAAGGATTCCTTTACTGATTGGGAACAGGCCCGGCGACTCAACTGGACCGGCGTCATGCTCGATCCGCTCTACCGGATGATCGGCATCGACCTGGGCAAGGAGCACCGGACCCTGACCCTGCCGGTGCATTACCTGGACCCGCTCAAGCTGGCCACGGCCCCGGATCTGACCATGAAGGCCAAGGCCGCGCCGCTGGTGCGCTGGGGCGCGAACTTCATGACCGGCACCGACTATGCGGACCGGCCGTTCACCGGAGTGGGGGAATTCGCCACCACCGGCAAGACGGTGGCGGCGAACCACTTCGCGCCGAAAGAGCCGTTTTTCAGCCGGTTGCCGGCCACCCTGGTCAATTCGATCCTCGGCAATGCGCCGGTGCAGGTGGCGGATCTCTACAAGGCCGGCGTCGGGGAACTCGACCCGGCGACCGCCGTCGGCCAGGCGGCCGGTATGCGGCTGGTCAAGGTAACGCCGCCGAACTGGAAGGGGGACTATTCCCGGGAGCATCAGGGCATTCTCGACGACTATTCCCGGGCCGTGAAAAAGGGATCGCTCACCGACGCGCAGAAGGCCGCTTTCATCGGCCGGGTGAAGGACTACAACGCCCGGGTGCGGCAGACGATTGCCGAAAACGGCCTGACCAAACGGCAGGCGCCGCCGCTGTTCAACGCCAACTGGGCGGTCGAGGCGGCCAACCGCGTGGCGCGGGCTGCTCGGCCGCCCGAGGCGTTCAAGGAGCCGAAGCTGACCGAGGACGCGGAACTCGAAAATTCGCTGCATCCCTTCTACGCGGTGGCCCAGGCCTACACGCTGGCCCGGGAACGGTTCGACGCCCTGAAAGAGGCCGGCCAGTACGACGCGGCGAACAGCCTGCGATCGGCCGTGAAGCTGCCGCTCCTGGAACGGCAGGTGGCGGCGGTGCGCGAGGTGCGGGCCGAAATGACCCGGGTAAAGCGTATGCAACTCCCCGACGAGAAAAAGCGGCAGCGGCTGGCCCTGCTCCAGGCCCGGGAGGCGCGGTTGATGGATCGGGCGGCGCAGGTGGGCGGACCGTTGGCGGAGCAGGTCCGGACTGTCATCGGCGACGCGGCGACACGGTCGCAGCCGGGGCCGCAACCGAACATTCCCGCGCCGGCGGCCACGATCCCGGCCGAGGACATGGAGCCGAGCCGGGCCCGGCGTACGGCCGGCGAAATTTGGGATTGATGCCGCGTCGGAGGGTGGAGTAGGATTGACGCGACCGGGAAGCGGCGGGCGCAAGGGAACGGCGGGCGGCCAAACCTTTGCGAGGAGCTTCCCCATGGCCGATCTGATCTACACGAAATTCAAGACGAACCTGGGCAACGGCACCTTCGACATGGATGCCGATACGTTCAAGTGCGCCCTGCTGACGGACGCCTACACCCCCGACGCCACCGACGAGGTGTTTGCCGACCTCTCGGGCGAAGTGGCCGGCACCGGCTACACGGCCGGCGGCAAGGGGCTCTCCAACGCCACCTGGACCACCTCCGGCACCACGGCCGTCCTCGATGCCAGTGATCCGTCCTGGACCGAGGCCACCATCACGGCCCGGTACGCCGTGATCTACAAGCTGGGCACGGCCAACGGCAAGGCCAATCCCCTGGTCTGCCTGCTCGATTTCGGAGCGGACAAGGGGGTGACCTCGGGCACGTTCGCGGTCAATTTCAATGCCTCGGGCATCCTGGTTTTGAGCTAGCCCGTGGCCTGGACGAACGCCGAGACCGCCTGGGTCGGCTACGACGCGGCGTGGGAGCCGGTTTCGGCCGGCTTTGCCGTGGCGGCCGCCGCCCTGACCGCAACCGTCCTGCCGGCAACGGGGGCGGGGGCGGTCAATTGCGCCGTGGCGACGGTCCATGCCTCGCTCGGAGCGCAGTCCGCGACGGGGACGGCCGTTGTCGCGGCCGTCCCCGTCGGCACTTCGGCCTGCCTGGCGATCTCACCGCAACCTGTAGGGGTCATTTCGGCCACCTCGGCCTGCCCCGATGCGGCGGCCATGGCGCTGGCGGCCGGAGCGGCCACGGTCGAACAGCTCGTGACGGCACAAGCCGGCACGGTCGAAAGCGCCCTTTCGTCGCTGTCCCTCCAGGCGTTTCCGACTGCCCTGGCTCCCGCCGGGGCGAGTCTGCTTTCCGCCTCGCCGCAAACGGCGACGGCGGCCATTGCCGCAATGGGCCCGCGCCTGTCGCGCTGGACGGATTTCGCGATTGCCTGGCTCGACTACGATGCCCGCTGGACCGATAACGATACCGGCACCGAACAGGTCGCGGCGGGCGTGGCGGTCTGTGCGCTTTCCCTGACCGTACTGCCGGCGACGGCGGGCATTTCGGGCGGCGTGACGATTGCCTCGGTGGCGACGGCCACGTTGTACCTCGATGCCGCCACGGCTGCCGCAGGAGCCAGGACCGTTGGCGCGGGGTCCGGCGTCGCGGCCGGGATCTCGCCGGCGACGGCAACGGCTGTCCCGGTGTCCGACGCGGTCGCGCCGGTTGCCCAGACAGCCCTCTCGCCGGGTACCGCCTCGGCCCGACCGTTCTGCGTCGCGCCTGCACGAGCGGAACCCATAACCATAACCGCCCCTCCGCTTGCGGTGACGACAACCGATGCCATCGTGGCGGCCGTCGGAACGGTGGCATGCGCGATCTCTGCCGGGAATCCCACGGCGGTTCCTGCGACAATGGCGGATGTTGCCGCAACCGGCCTGACGCTGGCCGTCCTGGGCGCGGGTATTGCGGCAGGGAACCGGGCGGATTGCGCCGTGACAACGGCCGGATTGCGGGCGACGGCGCTGCCGGCCGGCGCGACATGCGGTTGCGTGGCTTCGCTGGATGCCGTGGATTGCGCCCTGGCGGCGCAGGCGGCCAACGGGGCGCCTGCCGTCAACATCGTTGCTGCCGGCGTCTTCCTGGTGCTCTCCGCCGGAGCCCCCGGCACGAGCAGCTTTTCCGTTGCCCGGCCGGAGACGGCCGCAGCCGCGCTTCGCCTCGGGGCGGCATTGGGGGCGCCACGGGTCGATAGAGCGGCCCCTGTCCACAACCTTATATTTGGAGTCCAGCCGGCGACGGCAACGGTCGCAACCGTCGCCCCGGGAGCGGCGGCCGCGCTGACGCTTGCGCTCCAGGGGCTGGCGTCGGTCGGCACGGGAAAATACGAGGTCTGGCGGTATGTCTCGTCGCTGGCCGTGACGGATCGATTCGTGGCGCCGCTGCCGGTTGGTATGCGTTTTGATGCTTCCCCGGTCCTTACGGCCATGCTGCGCGCTCCGTTGCCCGAGACGCTTCGGTATAACGCCCCAATGCCGCAAACAGCGCGATTCAAAACGAAAATTACAGTCGAGCAGACATAGGACAGGTCATGGACAAACCGTATGTCGATACCATTGGGTTTCTGGTTGTGGCGGACTGCCAGCAGGACGTTTCCGGCGCGACGGGGATTGCCTTTCGCATCCGCAAACCGAGCGGCGTGGAGATCGTGCGCACGGCGGCCGATGGCGTGGCCACCTGCGTCATCGACGGCACGGTGCGGGGCATCAAATACGCCACCAAAACCGGCGACCTTTCCGAACCGGGCCCGTATAAAATTCACGCGTTTCTGACGTTGGGCGACTGGACCGGCCCCGGCGAGGTCGGGACGCTGACCGTCCGGCCGCTGTACGCCTAAGGGGGGAGCCATGAGCATTGCCGCCACCTATATCGACGCCACGACGCTTTCCGCCACCACGGACGCCAAGGGCAACACGGATCTGCGGGACCAGTGCGCCGTGGGCACGAAAATCCGGGCCGACTGCGGCGCGGAAGGGTACAAATACGGGGTGGTTTCGGACGTCAGCTACAGCGACCCGACCACCACGATCGTCCTGTCCGGGGCCGGTCTGACCAGCAACCTCATCGGTTTCGATCACGGCAACGACACGGCGGATTCGCTTCCCACGCACGGGCATACCGGCCCGGCGGACGGGGGGCTGATCGCGTCGGGCACGCAGTTCGCCACGTGCTCCAGTGCGTCGGATGCGGCGGCCAAGGTTGCCGCGCTCTCCGGCTTTGCGCTGCAGACGGGGGCGTGCGTCTCCGTGCTGTTTGTCAATGAAAATACCGTTGCCGACGCTGTCACACTCAACGTCAATGCCACCGGCGACATCCCTCTCTATGACGCCGGGGGGCAGGCCGTGGGCGCGACCCATCCGGCCTATTTCCCGGCGGGCTCCCGAATTGCCTTTGTCTACGATGGCAGCCATTGGCTTTACGAGCGGCGGATCGTCGAAAGCTATGTCAATGGCACCTCGTGGTATCGCGTCTACGCCGACGGCTGGATCGAACAGGGGGGCAGGCTGACCGGCATCGCGGACTCCACGGAATCGACCTTGACGTACTTGAAGCCCTTCAAGAACCTGCCGTTATCCGTCAACATCCATTGCACCAGAGGTTCCGGAGGGGACACGTATGCCTTCCAGGTCGGGGTGAAAACCTACTCGACCACCGCCGCCGTCATCAGGACGGTAAACAATGCGACGACTGATATCTGGTGGGAATTCAAAGGATATTGAGATGGAAACCGAACCCATAGCAGCTAGTTACGTTTCCGCCACGACTTTTACTGTCTCCACCGACCGCACGGCCGAGTTTGCAGCCGGTGTGCGCGTCCGGGCCGATTGCGGCGCGGACGGCATTTTTACGGGCACTGTCACGGCGTCGAGTCATGCCAGCGGCACCGACCTGACCACGGTGTCCCTGGCCCTGGACGCGGGCAGCCTGACGGCCAATCTGACCGACGTGCTCCACGGCAACGACAACCCGTCCTCCCTGGCCAACCACGGGCATACCGGACCGGCGGACGGGGGGCTCATTTTTGCGCCGCGCTTTGATTGTCGCCTGGATTTAAGCGGATCGTCTCTGCTATTGTCGCCGCAAAGCGGGAATCGTCTGCATATCGACGGCAAAAACCATATTATCCCCGATGCCGGCGTTTCGTTGGCTGCCCCAGGCGTCGCCAACACAACATACTACATCTATGCTGCATATCCTAGCGGTTCTCCAGCATTACTCTATTCGACGACTGCGCCAGCCACGGCAAACGGCATCAAAGTGATGACTGGCGATGCGACCAAAACCTTAGTCGGCATGGCGCGAACGGATGCGAATGGTGCGTGGGTTGATTCTGCTACACAACGATTTGTTGCCTCGTTTTATAATCGTCGGAAGCGGAATTGTATAACAATTATCGGCTCTGACGCTACGCTAGTATCAGGCTCCCCGGTGTCGATTGGCCCTTCTGTAGAGTTCCTTTCATGGAGCGACGATATTATCCCAATTACTGTAGATTGCGAGGTATCTAAAAATTACACTTCAGGATCAACAGAAGTCGCTTGTTATATATTTGTTGACAGTATACAGGTCGATTATCCCTCGTATATGAATCTTACGGCGAGCGACGAAAGAACCTGGCATCCTCTCCATAATTTCGCAAACTATGTGCCATCCGATGGGTATCACGTCGCCGTTTTAAAGGGGAAAACATCTAACTCTACAGCGTCTACACTTTTTTCGTGGGCATCTCGGATATCTGGAATTATTAATATCTAAGAGGAAGCAATGGACTATACATATCTGCACAACCATCTTCGGAATAACGGGTTCACTGGATTACCAATCTCTGTCTGCGCGGACGGTACTATCTACGGGAAAGATGATCTAACGGACGCACAACAGGCACAACTCTCCGCCGCTATTGACTCCTACGATCCACTCCCGTATCTCAAATCCGCCGCCTGCTCCCGCATCGACGCCAAAGCCGAGGTGCTGCGGCAAACCGTGCTGACGCCGGGGAGCGGGCAGGCGGCGGAATACTATCTGACCCATGCCGAGGCATTGAACTATCTGGCGCTCATGTCGGCAGGGAAAACGCCGACAGATACGGACTATCCGTTTTTGCTGGCCGAACAGGCGGCGCTGGTCGCTACGGCAGGAGCCGTCACGCTGACCGCCGTGGCCACGGCCATCATGACCGACGTGGGTACGAGCAAGACCGCGTTGGCCGCCATCAAGGAAGCCAGGCGGAAAGGCAAGCTGGCGGTCAACGCCGCCACCGACGCCGCCGGCGTGGCAGCGGCCGAGGCGGCCGTGGTGTGGCCGGAGGGATGACCAAAGGACCATCATCCTGCATACCCCCCATAAAAAATAGTAATATATTAAAATAATTAATAAAATATTCTGAGCTTATTGAAATTTATCTTGCAATAAATTTCAATTCTCACTATATTTTTCTTGCAAGCGGGGAAACGGACCCCGCCCAAACCCTGACCGGGGCGCGATGCCGCCCCGAACGGAGAAGAGAAAATGGCCATGAAGGAAATTTTTAGGGACGCGGCTGGATTGACAATTGAAGTTGATACCGATGAGGGCAAGGCGCGGGTTGCAAAGGGCGGCCGCTCCCAGGAATTTGGCCTGCCTGTCAACTGCCGGTCTCAAGACGAGCTACCTACCGCCGTCGCGGCCGGCATCCGCAAACTAGGCAAAAATCCGGCTGATTATTTCTGGGCCGGCTACGCAATGACCCGCGCCGCCAAGCCCGCTTTTGACACGGCCCTGGCCGAATATCGCGACAAGCAACGCGCGGCCTATGAGGCACGTGAGGCCGCCCTTGAGTCTGCTTGCCCCGGCCTGCATACGCTCCGTGATGCCAGGGAGGACGAGATCAGGTATCATGATGAGTTTGAGCAGATGATGGCCGACGAAAGCAATGACGGGGCGCGCCCGCCTCGCCCCGTGGAAACCTCATACGCCTCCCTCGTTACCAAATTCCCCCGCGCCGCTCTGTACCTCAAGGCCGAAAATTACTCCTGCGCCAGCAACGACCGCAAAGCCTCTGCCGGATCTAAGGCAATGCAAATTTTGGCCAATGGCGGCAGCGAAGACGAGGCTAAGGCCGTGCTGGACAACTGGTTGCCCGAATCTGCCATGTGGGACTAATCAACGGATCAAAAGGGAAATGCCATGGAATCAAACACACGCTACCTCATCGATACGTTAACCGCTCCCGCATACTCGGGATTCGGCGAACCCGAACAAAAATGGACCGGAACGTACCGAACACAGGCAGAAGCGGAAGCGGCATTTTCTGCCCTCGCGGAGGATCCAACCGTCATGGCCGCTGCACTTACAAAATGGACATCTGGATCACACAAACAGGCCGACCTTGTGACAGGCTCTTGGGGTGCTCGTCGAGTAATGGGTGACAACCCCACAGAAACGGTGTTGCTGTATGGCGACCGTTCTTTTATTTTTGCCGACAGTGGGTGGTATTCCCTCCCCGACTGGGGGACAACCCACCCCAATCTGACGCTTGACGCTGGTTTTACTTTGTCAGCCCGCAAGCTCGACCCTGACGCAATTTTTAAAATCAAAGCGCATCCCCGCGTCTGCCGTCGTGATTTTTCCCGAAATCTTTACCTGTTAGAACAACGCCCCGTATTCCCGGGAGACTAGTACACAGACCGGCACCGCGCAACGGCGGGGAATGATGCAGAGAAACGAAAGGAGGAATAATATGGGTTTGTACAAATGCGAATTGGTTTCTGGTGGCGCAATCAAAGAACGCTTTTTCCGAGAAGGCGAATCAAGCAAAATCGTTCAGGAACAACTTGATCTTTTTCAATTCGGGAAAGGCCGTTGGAGAATCACTCCCGCCGATGATGAAGAAAATGACAAGGAGGATGAAGGCCCAAGCGTTGAATAAATCGTCACACTTTTACTGCCGCATAGGCAGCTGAGAAAACTTGACTATGGAGTGCCGCTCGGCTCTAAAAGCACTGCCGAAAAGGCAGTTAAGAAAAGTGGGTCTGGAACCATTGCTTTCCCACAAAATTTCACTGCCGAACAGGCAGCAGTACGCAACCCCACGCTACAGGTCCATCTCTTCAAACCCGCCGTTAAGCGGCGGGGAATGAAGCAGAGAACAAAAAAACAAAAGGTAAATATGCCCGAACAATATGAAACTCTTGCCGCCCAAGAAGCAAAACGCCTCGGCGTAAGCCGAACCACATTGACTCTTGCTATCAAAGGCAACATATGTGCCGGCGAACAACGCGACGGGCACTGGTACACCTCGTCGTCGGCGGCGGAAGAATGGTATGCGACTCACTACCGCCACAGGGATGCCCTCCACAGCGACACCAAAGGCCGTAAATGGGACGATAGCAAACTCCTGGCGATGTTGGATCGTGGCGACGAAATTGATGCGATTGCCAACGCGTTTGGCCGTACGCCAAAGGCCACACGGGTAAAAATCGCGCACCTACGCGCAGCCGGGAAAGCGCCGGCAGCCGCAGAGACGAAAACAGTCCGGCGAAAAATAGAAAAAATAGCCGAGGCTAAGGCAATTTTGGCGGAAGAAGCGCCGCAGGATTGGTACAAGCAACGCCGGCAGGAAGAGCGCGACGGCCGTATACGGCTGCACCTGCATCCCGATGTAAAAGCGGCTTTTGAGCGAGAATTGAAACGCCTCAACAATGGTCACGGCTTCGAGGATAGAATTACCCTGGCAAAATGGGTGACGTGGGCTGGGTTGGCCGCTGTTGCCGACCCGGAAATTTTAAAAAAAGGCTTGCGGGAATCAGAAAAATTGGGCAATAAATAATCGTTCGCCGCGAGGCGTGGATTAAAACGACGTTGAAATGACAACTTTTCGTGAAAGGCGGCTTCGGCCGCCTTTTTCATTTTTGGCAGGTGCCGGTCCAGATATTTTTCCCGTCCGGCTCGCGGACGACGCGGATCATGAGCCCGTCCGCTCCGGCATCCATCCTTTCCGCAAATAGTGTGTCCGCATGATCCGGGCGGCGAAAATGGGATATACCAGCCAGGATAATCCGCCGGTCAGCACGGCCAGAGCCAGCCCGATCACGGCATGGTTCCACACGCCCTTGGCCGCGAAATAAAACCCGCCGAAGACCAGCACCCAGGCCCAGGCGTCGTTGATCCGCTCCACGTGGCCGTTGGCCGGATTGACGAAGGCCGTGCCGCCCTGCCCGTCCACCCAGCCCGGCGGTGGTACGCCCTGGAACGGCCTGCCGCAGACCGGACAATCCGCCATGCCGGACACGTCGCTGGCGCGGAACTCCACATGGCAGGATGGGCATTGGATCGTTTTTTCCTGACTGTTCATATGCGCCGCCTCACAAAAATCACCGGAGCGATTTTTTCGATATGGCTGATGGCAATATCGAGAAAGAAGGACATTTGATCCCCTTCCTTGGCGGGCAACCACCCTTTCATCCGTATCCAATCAGACCCGAGTTCACCCTCGCCGACATAGAGTTTGATTGCCGCCAACCCGCCCTTGCGGACCACATAAACAGCATCTCCAGCCAATGGTTGTTGGTCTGGGTCGCAATAACAAATTTGCCCAGGCCCAATTCCAGCCGGCACCATGCTTTCTCCCGCCGCGATGACGGCCATCATGTTTTTGGCCAGGGGCAATGTGGCAGAAACAGTGATTGGCATCATCTGATTCCAGCCTTCCACGCCGCATGCAGCTAACCCGACCACAGGGATAGGTTGGAGGGTCGCCGGCGTATTTTTCGCTGGCGAGGAGATTTTTTCTTCCGGGAGCATCGGACCTTCGTCGAAATAGAGCCAATCCCGGCTAACCTGTGGGTATGCCTGTAAAATATCCTGTAAATATACCCAGAGATTTTCCTGCCGTTTGCGGGACAAATACCCCTGAAAACGGGACTGGCTCAAATGCAATTGCGTAGCCAAGGCGGTCTGTGATCCGGCCACCTCCTTGCATATAACCCTAACCCGTTCAAATAATTCCATAACTAAAAAACTTGTTATAATTAAAAAATCCCGTTGACAAAAACAACAAACCTTGGTTATTAATCACCCCAATGTTACCGGAAACGCAAAACGAGGTTTCCGGAAGCCGTTGGAGGTATTCCCATGAAATCACCGTTGCCTGTAACGCAAATGAATCTGACAAGGCAAGAGCGCCTGGAGTTACACATGCGAAGGGCGGGACTGACCTACAAACAACTCGGGCGCATGGTTGGCATCACCGGTATGAGCGCTTCCCGAAATCTTCGCTCCACCACCATCCCTCCGGAACAGTATGCCGCTTGGCGCACCGTCATCCCGGCCGATCTTCTTCCCCAGCCGGTCCGCCAGAAATCCGGCCCTAAACCGAAAAACTCTATGACCGCCGTCTCCCTGGACCAAGATTCCCGGTCTTTGGCCGCGAACGAGTAGGCGTCATGTTGCCGGCCAGACTCCCAACCTGCCACGGCGCGAACAGGCCGCAGGCCGCGTCCGTTTCCCGGTGCTCCTTGCCGGACCGTGGGCAGAGCTTTGTCCACCCGTCGGTCGTGTCCACGCCGGTCAGGTTACAGACCCACTCCACGCAGTCCTTGCACAACGGATCTTTGTTGGTTGGCATAATGCCAATTTTCCAGGCCCGCGGAATAGAGTCCATAAGATAAAGTGAGGAAAATCTATGGCCAGGGACTTTGATTCGCTTGTTTCCGTGCTCCATGCCGACGTGCTCGACGCGCCGAGCGGCAAGTCGCCCCGGCAGATTGCCGAAGATCTTGGTTTCCGGCGCTACTCCACCTTCATGAACCAGATCGAGCAGCAGGAAGGATTCAAGCTCGACGCCAACTTGGTGCTGCCGCTCATGCGCCAGACCGGGTCCAAGCAGCCGCTCCACTATCTGGCCGATCGGCTGGGCTGCGTGGTGCTGGATCTGCCGCATCCGGGCCATCCCGGCTTGGAAGCCCTGTCCCTGCAAGCCATCAAGGCCGCCCAGGAAGTGGGTGAGGTGCTCGGGGCCTATCGCGAGGCGGCCGAGGACGGCGTGGTGACGGATGCCGAGAAACGCCGTGTGCGCGACAAGATTTACGGGTCGTTGGCGGCATTGATGACGTTTGCCCGGTCGCTGGAGGATGCCTAGCCATGCGTCGCGGTCTGGCCAGGGAGGCGTGTTGGGGTTCGGGGCGCGGTCTGCTCGCCGCGGCTCCGGCCAGGGGCGGGACTGCCAACCGCCCGCTCCCTGGCGAGACCACGACGACAAACGGGCGCGCGGGTCGGGTCGGGCGGATCACTCCCCCTTTCCGTCCGATCCGGCCCGCAATTTTCGCGGAGGTGGGACATGGAGTTTCTTCTCGGCGCGGCCCTGGGGCTGCTGCTTGGAATGATCCTCGGCGGGGCCTGCGTTTTGTCCCAGGTCGGGGAAAGCGCGGCCAGGGGATTCATGCAAATCGGCAGCAAGGACTATCGCTGCACGCCTCTCGAAAGGACGCCGCAGCAATGACCGTCGACCGCCAGCCGCTGCCCGGCGTTTTCCCGTTTCGCTGTGGCGATCTCGTGCGGGTGACGGTGCGTGGCCATGTCCGGCTCGACCGGTTCAAGCGGATCGTCTGGACGGCCAAGGGCTGGGGCGTGGAGTGCATTTTGTGCAAAGGCGTGCCGCTGGGAAGCGTCCGGCGGCGGGAGGACTGAGGCGATGCGCGACTATTCTTGTCCGTACTGCGGCGCCCCCATCGGAAAGGACGATGTGGAGCAGTTCGAGGGAGGCTCCGGCGATTTCGTAAAAAGCCGGCATGACATCACCTGCCCTGCCTGCAATGGGTTGATCCACGTCACGGCCGAGGTCTGGGACGTGCAGTATTCCCTGGAGGCCGCCACCACCGTCATCCGCGACGGCGAAGAGGTGCCGGCCGATCCTTCGCCCGAGGCCGTGGCCCGCTTTTTCAAGCGGACGCCCGACCAGATCCGCCTGATCCCCGAATCCGTCCATTGCGAGGTCTGCCACCGGGACGGCGACGCCGAGTGCGCCACGGCCCTGGACTACATCAAGCGCGGCTGGCGCGTGGCCCCGGAATTCCCCGGCGTGCGCGTCACCTGCCCGAACTGCCACGGAGGTGCGTGATGCTGGATGTCACCCACAAGCTGGCCACGGCCGAAACCGCCCTGGCCGAACTGGCGGCCGATCCTTTCCTGACCACGCCGCAGCGCAAGGCCGTGCGCGGCTGCATCAGCTCGCTCCAGGGCATCGCCAAGATGCGTCTCCATGCCCTGCTCCGGCCGGTGCCGCGTACGGCTGCCGTCTGCGCCGCGCCCGTCATCGAGCGCCAGTTTCTGGCCGCCGGCGACGACAGCCAGGGAGGTCCGGATGCTGCCTGACGAACTGATCGACTGGCTTTACGCCGGCACGGTTGTGGTCGCCTTGGTCTGCATCGGTGCCGCCTTCTGGCGGGAATACCATGCGCGCCGAGCCATCGAGGGCCGCAGTCATGTCCGATAGCCAGGCGCTGGTATCCATATTGGCCTTTGTGGTTCGATAAAACTTTCCAAGGAGGCAACCATGCCTGATTGCAGTGGGGCCATGCCCATGGATTGGCCGGCCGACGCCGAACGATTCCTCAATGAGGCGTGTATGTGCGGTCCGAATACGGGATGCACGGAAGTTGACACGCTCCATAACAGTTATGTCAACTGGTGTGTCCACCATGGAGTTCAACTAATCCCGAGAAGGTATTTCGAGGATTATATTTCCGGCCGAGGCCTGCGGCGATTCAGCCGCTCCGGACGGACATATTGGTCGGGCATTATTCCCGCAACCAACTGGAAACCTCAGACCGCCGACCCGGACAAGGTCCAACGCGACCTGCACGAAGGCGCCCTGGACGCCGTGCGCACCGAACAGGACTTGCGCCAGTTCCTGGCCACAAATTCGGTCATCCTCGGCTTCGACCGGCTGCGGTTCAATACCGACGAGCTGCTGGCCAAGTCCCGGGCCTATGTGGAGTCCCTGGAGCATCTGCATTGCGTCGAGTCTCGCGCCATCGATCTGGGGGTGTGGGGATGACCGCGCGCATCGCGGCCGATTTGCGCCGCAAAAAAGCCGAGGAAAAAGCGGGCGTCGTCATCACCATGAGCTGCATCGAGGTGGCCCTCGAACAGCTCGAACAAACCTTTTCCGACCAGAAGCCGGCATCCAGGCAGCTCGCCAAAATTCGGCACTGGCTGGAAGCCGTCTGGAAGCTGCTCAAGGCCGACGGCAAACCGCTGTCCGCCGCGCTGCTGCGCCGGGTGGACGACGAAGTGGAAGCCATGGACGCCGCCCGCGCTGCCGTTATCGGCCCGTGCACCACGGTGCCGGCCTGGGCGGCCTGGCTGGTGTCCCTGGACGCGCTTTTATCCGACATCCGGGCGCTCTGGCCCGAGGCCCGAAAGAACGCGCCCTGGCGCTACCTCTGCCAGACCTGGGATACCTGGACCCGCGGCTTCCTGGTTGCCAGCAAGGACAGCGACACGGCCGAGGAAAAGGGCTTCGCGCTGTTTTTGCGTATCATCGAGACGACGGAGGTGGGCTATGACATCGCGGCCTGACCTCCACCCCGCCATCGCCAATCTTTCGCCCGACCGGCTGGCGAAAGGCCTCTACTGGGAAAAGTCCTGGAACGTGGTGACCGGCTGTTCCCACGTCTCGCCCGGCTGCGACAACTGCTGGTGCGAGCGAGAGGCGGCCCGCATGGCCCGGCATCCCAACCCGAAGATTTCCGGACGGTTCGACAACTCCATCCTAACTATCGAGGGCAAATGGACTGGCGAAGTACTGCTCAATGACGCGGCCCTCGAACTGCCCCTGCGCACGCGCAAGCCGACCGTCTTCGCCGTCTGGACGGACCTCTTCCACCCCGGCCTGGACGTCGAGGACATCGACAAGGTCTTCGCCGTCATGGCCCTGGCGCCGCGCCATGTCTTCCTGGTGCTGACCAAGCGGCCGGATGAGATGTGTGCCTATCTGACGCAACACGGAGGCGATTCGGCACACTGGGCGGATCATTTCGCGGATGTTGCCTATCGAGTATGCGGGCACAGCGATAATGCCGAATGCGTCGTAGCCAACGCGATCAATGGCTGGCTGGCCAAAGGCCATAATGTGGGTTGGCCCATGAGAAATGTCATCCTCATGACCACCGTTGAGAATCAACCCTGGGCGGACGATCGCATGCCGCACATGATGGAGCTGGCCGGCATGGGCTGGCGCACGGGAGCCAGCATCGAACCGATGCTGGGGCCGGTGGATCTTGGGAGTATCACCATCAGTGACCATGGCGAAATCCGCAAGACATGGGATGTGTTGCGTGGGACTTCATCAACGCATCATCCTGTGTTCGGTGGGGGCGGTGTCGCTCCGGGCCGTCTTTCCTGGGTCATTGTGGGCGGAGAAAGTGGCCCCCACGCCCGGCCCATGCACCCCGATTGGGTCCGCTCCCTGCGCGACCAGTGCCAGCAGACGGGCGTGCCATTCCAATTCAAACAGTGGGGTGAATGGGCCCCGTCTGAAAACTTCCCTTCCGACAGGAAGTTCAAGCGCTGGAAAGAATTCCTACAGGGCGTGGATGAGCCGCAGCCTGTTTGTACCACCGGTGCTCACTACAACGCCAACGCCAAACGATTCGGCGAGAAGATAGCGTTCGGCCCTTTCACGCTGATGTCTTGGGCGGGCAAGCACTCTTCCGGCCGCCTGCTCGACGGCCAAACCCACGACGCATTCCCGGAGGTGAAAGGCTGATGTCTCGCCCCTTCCAGGACGACGGCCGCCGCTGGCTGACGATTACCCAGGCGGCCTACCTGTATGGCTGTTGTATCAACACCATGCGCACCATGGCGGACAGGGGGTTGGTCAGTGTTAAACGCACGCCAGGCAAACACCGGCGCATCGACCGGGACAGCCTCGAAGGCCCCGGTCTCATCGATCGGGACCGGCAAGTCGCGCTTGATATCCTCAAAGGGTTGGGTACACGATGAGCACATGCGAATTTATCCACGGGAAGACAAGGGCGGCACGTGGTACGTCGAGTTCGACCGGGGCAAGAAACGGTCACTCCGCACCAAGGACGCCAAGGAAGCCGAAGCCCGCTTCAAGGTCCTGCAGCGCGAAATGGCCATGGGCAAACTCCTGGTCATGGACAAAGGATCGGACAAGGCCCTTGGCGAATTCCGGGATGAACTCGTGGCCTGGGCCGAGAAAGGCGGCCAGTCTGACTCCACCGGCCGGGCCAATCGGCTGGCCCTGGACCAGCTCATCAACGTCGCCGGTCGAACGGTCCGTCTGGATCGCCTCGGCCGCAAGCACATCGATCTGTTGATCGCGGCATGCAAGGAACGCCAATGCTCGCAACGATCAATAGATACCTACCTGCGCCACTGCAAGGCTGCCCTCAAGGTGGCCGTGGATTGGGAATACGTCAAAGAAAACCCGTTCGCCAAGATCAAGATCAAGAAGCGCAAACCCGAAGTGCGCCCGCATCTGCCGCCCGGTTCATTTACCAAGTTCCTGATGAGCATCGAGGATCTGACCTGGCGCCGCGTATTCGCCCTCTATTGCGCCACGGGCAGACGCCGCAAGGAACTGCTCGCTCTCAAGGCCAAGCATGTGGACATGGCCAACAAACGCTACCAGATCGTGGACTCGAAGACCGACGAGTCCAAGGGCTTCTATCCCATGACCACGGCGGGGATCGCGGCCTTCCAGGCGTTTGCCCCCTTCGACAACCCGGAAGCCTACCTGCTGCCCCGCGTCCACATCGACACGATATCGGACAAAGCCAAGGAGTATCTGCGAGCGGCTGGGTTCCCGGACGTGTCACTACAAGGCCTGCGCGTGTCGTTCGGCGTGGAGTACCTCAACCATGGGGGCAACCTGTACGCGCTCAAGGAACTGCTGGGGCATGCCGAATTCACGACGACCGAGCGCTACTATTCGGATCTGACGCCGGGCTACTTGGAAGAGGAGGCGTCTCGGGTGGCGTTTGGCGGAGGCGTGGATCTGACCGGCAAAGTGCGCCGTGTGAAGTAGCCCCCCGCTGCTCATACTTGCACCCCGTTTGCACCCCCCTCCTCCGCAACCCGTGCTGTGGCGGGCATCCCCGTTTCCTTCGTAATCAGCAGGTCCGGAGTTCGAGTCTCCGCGCTGGCTCCAGAAAATTCAGAGGGTTATGTCGATATGACGTAGCCCTCTTTCGTTTTATGTGGGACTTTCCCCCGCTTCCTCCCCGACGGAC
>Ga0183098_10771_pt1 | contig 27703 bp, 19 predicted proteins | sample BioMet9_FD_128884 | JGI IMG/M metagenome (GOLD analysis project Ga0183098, IMG submission 128884) | Microbial communities from bioreactor (seeded with sewage sludge) at Lawrence Berkeley National Lab, California, USA - Biofuel... | ecosystem: Engineered > Bioreactor > Anaerobic > Unclassified ...
AGACTGTAATAATACGCCAAATTCTGCTGATAAATATTCAATAAGCGGGTAAAAAGCTTATTGCCTTTATCAAAAGCTCCTGCTTTATAATAAGCTTCTGCCAACGGCAACATATAATAATCATACGTCAGGCAATTATCAGGAAGTTCCTTCTGACACTTGTCGCCAACGGCAATGGCTTTATCTTTTTTCCCTTCAACAGCCAGTTGATCGGCTAATCTGCCAAAGTTATTACGGACATTCAGAGCCATTCGGCGATGGGTTTCATCCAAATACACTTTCGGATTATTCATGTTACCCCACGTAAACTTATTCATAAAATTATCATACATCGGTTGGGAATTCACTCCGCCAACCTGACCACCATCGTTTTGTACTTTGACAGGAATGAGATGATAAGCTAAACCTTCAAGATACAAATAGTCGGAAAGTCCGGAAAAAGCTTCATCTAAATTGGGGCTCGAAAAATATACCGGGCGTTTCCAGTTGTTGGTAGCAAGGAAATCGAGTAGCATCAAATAATTTTTTGTAAGGCCGTTGCCTTTTACTTCAAAATTTACCGGAACAATGGAATCGTCCCAGGCTTTGGGAACAGTGCCATTGGCAACCACAAGGTTTGAATCAACCGGAATATACATTTTTTTTGAAGGAATGTAATTCATGAGTTTGCCATTGTTGACTTCGAGACGATTATTATCGTCAGCAATAAAATTGATGATATCTTTAACGCTAACAGAAATATTCTTGGTGTTTCTGTCGTAAAGCACAACGTAATCGCGATTGCCATCACGGTACTGGTCGTGTTTCATCGAAAAAGGCACTGGATCCGAATCATAGGCTTTGCGGGTCATCTGATCGACATACCAGCTACCGGAAAGCAAACTAAGGTTCACTACGCGCACATCCGTACGAATACCTTCTACTTCCTGAGCATACCAAAGGGGGAATGTGTCGTTATCGCCTATTGTAAACAAAACAGCATTGGGAGCACATGAATTCAGGTAATTTTTCGCTATTTCAAGAACCGAATATCGTCCGGAACGATCGTGGTCGTCCCAACCTTGTTGCCCCATAATTCCTGGAACAAGGATAAGAGTGAAAAAGGTAACCAGAATAACGGTAAGCATAGGCTTAAGTTTGCGGCTTATCCAATCGTATAAAGCAAGCACTCCAAGCCCTATCCAAATGGCAAAAGCATAAAAGGAACCGGCATAGGCATAATCCCTTTCACGAGGCTGCGGGCAGTATTGATTAAGATAAACAACAATAGCCAGTCCGGTCATCACAAACAACAATGCAACCACCCATGTATCATTTTTCTGGGTTTTATAATGATAGTATAACCCTATAAGTCCCAAAATGAGAGGCAGAAAATAAAATTTATTGGTTCCTTTGCTTTTCATGCTGTCGGGAAGGTTATCCTGAGGACCCAGGCGAGCATTATCCATGAAAGATATGCCGCTAATCCAATTACCGTCGGAATTATTACCAAATCCTTGAGTATCATTTTGTTTTCCGACAAAATTCCACATAAAATAGCGATAGTACATATGCCTAATCTGGTAACTGAAGAAAAAGCGCAGGTTTTCGGTAAAAGTGGGTTTGTTAATGGTCTGAGTTCCATCGGGAGTTTCAACCTGTATCGGTGTTCCCTGTATTTTTCCCCATCTTTTATATTCATTTATCTGTGATTGTTCCGAACTACTCCACATACGCGGGAATAGCGTAGTAAATCTTGGATCGTAAACGGGTACAGTACCTTTTTTATCATTGCTTATTACATATTTTCCCTTGGCATTATCCCGTTCGTATACCGGCTTTCCATCTTTTGCATCTATGGATGGAGCATTAAAATACTGTCCTGTTAGCAAAGGCCAGTCGCCGTATTGTTCACGGTTAAGATACGAAAGCAAACCAATAGCATTGGAAGGGTTATTTTCATTGATCGGTGTGTTGGTGTTGGAACGTATTACCAGCATCAGAAACGAAGAATAGCCGATCAGAATAAAAGTAAAAGCAAGAATAATGGTGTTGGCTACTACTTTTTTATGTCGCCGGGTATATTTCAATCCCCATACAATTCCGCCGATCAGAAGGATAAAATAAATAATTGTACCCCAATTGAATGGTAATCCTACCGAATTGACAAAAAACAGTTCAAACAACCCGGCTAATTTCACAATCCAGGGTATGATACCATTCATTATTCCGGCAAGGATAATGATGGAAATTATAAAAACAAGAACAATATTTTTGAAGGAATGATTCTTATATTTCTTGAAATAATAAACAAACGTTATTGCTGGTATCGTAAGCAGATTAAGCAGGTGAACACCAATGGAAAGCCCCATAAGATAGGCAATAAGGATAAGCCAGCGTAAAGCATATTTTTCGTCTGCTTCATCTTCCCATTTTAAAATCGCCCAAAAAACAATGGCCGTAAAAAATGATGACATGGCATATACTTCACCTTCCACAGCTGAAAACCAGAATGAATCGCTAAACGTATAAGCTAATGCACCAACCAGACCACTGGCTAAAACAGCATACATTCTGGGCTTGGAAAATTCGCCATGTTTAACAATGATCTTCCGGGCAAGGTGGGTAATGGACCAAAACAGAAATAATATCGTAAATCCGCTGCATAATGCCGACATGGTATTAACCATACGAGCCACATGTTGCACATTGCCAAAAGCGAAAAGCGAAAAGAAACGGCCTATCATCTGAAAAAGAGGAGCTCCGGGAGGATGGCCCACCTGTAATTTCATTGCGGTTGCAATATATTCACCGCAATCCCAAAAACTTGCCGTTGGCTCGGAAGTTAATATATAAACCAATGAAGCAAAGGCAAATACCACCCATCCTAAAAGATTGTTTAATTTTTTGTAAATATTCATTTTTATGTGATTTGTTTATGCAGATAAATCAGCCCGCGAATTTAAGCAAATTTGACGCACTTACTCAAAATCATCCTATCTTTGCAAAAAATTTAATAAGATGAAACGATTAGTATTGATACGTCATGGCGAAAGCCAATGGAATATGGAAAACCGATTCACGGGATGGACGGATATTCCCCTTTCTGAAAAAGGTATTGCCGAAGCTAAAAAAGCCGGTAAATTACTAAAAGAAAATGGTTTTAATTTTGAATTAGCATACACATCTTACCTGAAACGTGCCATTAAAACACTTTGGTTAGTTCTGGAAGAAATGGATTTGATGTGGATACCTGTTAAAAAATCCTGGCGGCTCAACGAAAAGCATTATGGCAATCTTCAGGGATTGAACAAAACCGAAATGGCAGAAAAATACGGAGATGATCAGGTGCTTATCTGGCGTCGCAGCTACGACATTCCTCCCACCCCTTTGAACAGAGATGACCCCCGTAATCCAAAACTTGATCCTCGCTATAAGGAATTGTTACCCAGCGAAATTCCATTAACTGAAGCACTTAAGGATACCGTTAACCGCATTGTTCCATATTGGGAAAATGAAATCTCAAAGTCGTTCGAAAAACATAACGAAATTATCGTTGCTGCTCACGGAAACAGTCTGCGTGGCATCGTAAAATATCTTAAAAACATTAGCGAATCTGACATTGTAAACCTGAACCTTCCAACAGGAGTTCCTTACGTTTTTGAATTTGACGATAAACTCAACCTGCAAAAAGATTATTTCCTCGGCGACCCGGAAGAAATCAAGAAGCTAATGGAACAAGTTGCTAACCAAGGGAAAGCAAAAAAGTAAGCCATTTTAATGGACGGCATTTTTTTCATTTTTATTCTTGCCATCGGACTGTCGTTCGATTCTTTTGCGGTATCTATTTCAAGCGGACTGTCGCTGAATAAAATAAGTTTTTTCAACGCCTGTAAAATAGCCTTTTCCTTGTCTTTTTTTCAGGCGTTGATGCCGCTTATTGGCTGGTTTATTGGTTCTCAGGTAAAAAATTACATGCTCGCCTTCGACCATTGGATAGCATTTGGTTTATTATTTTTACTGGGAATAAAAATGATATACGAAAGTATCAAAGCATGGAAAAATGGAAAAGAAAAAAAATTCAATCCCCTTAATTTCTATGTACTTATAGGCATGTCGTTGGCCACCAGCATCGATGCATTGGCCGTCGGACTTAGTTTTGCACTTCTTGGAGTACATATTATTATTGCATTGTTCATTATCGGAGCCGTTACCTTTATCATTTCCATGACAGGTATTCTGGTAGGTAAAAAAACCGGCGGACGATTCGGAAAACAAATGGAAATCATCGGCGGATTGATATTAATGGGAATAGGATTGAAAATTCTTATCCAACACCTTTATTTTTAATAAAAATCTTTAACTTTGCAACCGTTTTTGGTTCATCAATTGATTTTTAACAAGAAATACATTATCTTTGTGCAAAATAATGTAAGTATTCATTTATAGCCATTTATCTCTACTGATAATCATTAAATTTACACTATTTTCCTTAAACTGCGTATTTTTAAAAAATTCTATAATTATTAACTTTTTTATTTCTCAATGGAATATTACACCCAACTCGAAAAACTGATCATTCCCGAATATGGCAGAAACATCCAGATGATGATCGAATACATCGTTAACTTACCCGACAGGGAAAAGCGCAGCCGTATGGCACACTCTCTTGTAAATATTATGGCACAACTGCATCCCGAAATGCGTGAAGTGGGCGATGTAAAACGAAAACTTTGGGATCACTTGTACATTATGTCCGATTTTAAATTGGATGTCGATTCTCCTTTTCCAGCCCCTTCGCCACAAACTTTACTCGACAAACCCCAGCAACTTTCCTATCCATATAAAGATATTAAATTTCGGCATTATGGGAAAAATCTTGAATTGCTTATCGAAAAAGCCATTCTGATGGAAGACGGCCCGGCTAAAAATGCTTTTATTAAAGTGATTGCCAATCACATGAAAAAATCTTATCTTACCTGGAACCGCGATTCGGTAAGCGACGAAGTTATCGGCCAGCATTTAAATTTCTTATCCGAAGGAAAATTAACGCTTAGCGAGGACATCCGGCTCAATAACACGCTCGATATACTTGCCCGGGCAAAAAAGAAAAAATTTATCGAAAAAACAAAAGAAAGCAACAATTCCAGAAGCCACCGCAACTGGCCCCGGAAAAAATAAGCCAGCAATTCACGCAGATAGTAAATAACCGATGCAGGTAAAAACCATAAATACCAATTTTGCATTTTTAAACTTTTGCTATTTTATTAATTATGAGCTCATTTGAAATTATCGGCGGAAAATCGTTAGGAGGTGAAATAATTCCCCAGGGTGCAAAAAATGAAGCCCTACAGGTGATGTGTGCCGTTATTTTGACTTCCGAAAAGGTTACCATTTCCAACGTTCCCAATATCCGTGATGTAAATCAATTGCTCGATCTGCTGAGTGATATTGGAGTAAAAATCGCCAAAATCGCTCCCGAAACGTATACCTTTCAGGCCGATGACATAAATCTTGAATACCTGAAGACTACCCAGTTCAGGGAAAAAGGAGCCTCTCTTCGTGGATCCATTATGATACTTGGTCCATTGCTTGCCCGCTTCGGCAAAGGATATATTCCACAGCCGGGCGGCGATAAAATTGGGAGACGAAGACTTGATACGCATTTTATAGGTTTACAAAAACTGGGTGCAAAATTTGATTACGCCCTCGAAGAAGGTCTTTATAAAGTGGATGCCACATCATTGAAAGGTTGTTATATCCTTTTGGACGAAGCATCCGTTACTGGAACAGCTAACATCATCATGGCATCCGTTTTTGCCAAAGGCGAAACGGTTATTTTTAATGCTGCATGCGAACCTTACATTGTTCAGCTTTGTAAGATGCTTATCCGCATGGGTGCAAAAATTTCGGGTACCGGTTCCAACCTGCTTACCATCAAAGGTGTTGAAAAGTTAGGAGGAACCGAACATCGCCTATTGCCAGATATGATTGAAGTGGGAAGTTTCATCGGACTTGCCGCCATGACGCAAAGCGAAATCACCATTAAAAATGTTAATTATCAAGCTTTAGGTATTATTCCCGAAGTTTTTAAACGTCTGGGTATCCAGATAGAATTACATGGCGACGATTTATACATTCCGGCTCAGGATCATTATGAAGTGGAAACTTTTATGGACGGCTCCATCATGACCATTGCCGATGCTCCATGGCCCGGTTTTACTCCCGACCTCATCAGCATCGCCCTGGTTGTTGCCATCCAAGCCAAAGGAAGTGTTCTTATCCATCAAAAAATGTTTGAAAGCCGGTTATTTTTCGTGGATAAACTTATTGATATGGGAGCTCAGATTATACTGTGCGACCCGCACCGTGCAACCGTGATAGGATTAAACCATCAATATCGTTTGCGGGGCATACGTATGAGTTCGCCTGATATCAGGGCGGGAGTTGCCCTGTTAATTGCAGCTCTTTCGGCAGATGGTAAAAGTATAATTGATAATATTGAACAAATTGACCGCGGCTACCAGAACATTGACCAACGATTACAAAAGCTCGGCGCTCAAATCCACAGAATTGATTAATGGTTGATAACCAATCTGTTTATCCCGTTCTTTTTTTGCACTGTTTTTTATCTTTGATACCATTTAAACACAAATATACCACTGCCAATTTGACGCAAGCAAGCAATTGGCAAAATCTTTGATTAGCCGAAATTATTCGACAATTTTTAAACACTAATTCTTTACAATATTATAATATATCAAACCAATGATTGGAAAAAAGAAGACAAAAACGGAAGATGAAGATAATGCTATCGATAGTCAGGAGCAGAATAATGTAAAACAGGAAGAAAAATCGGAAGAAAAACAAGAAGTAAAACCTGAAAAAGAAGAAGCAAAAACGGAAAAACATTCAAAATCCGAAAAGAAAAAAGAAAGTAAAGAAGAAGAACTTCAACAAAAGTTAGATGAACAGACTGATAAATATTTACGTCTGTATTCGGAATTTGATAATTACCGTAAACGTACCCTGAAAGAACGCATTGAGTTGAGTAAAAATGCTTCGGAGGACATTATAACCAACCTGCTACCAGTAATCGATGATTTTGAACGGGCCATCAAGTCGTTCGACGATTCGGAAGAATTAAAGCCGATGAAAGAAGGCGTTGTATTAATTTATTCCAAACTGATGAATATTTTGGGATCAAAAGGGTTGGAAGCCATTGAATCCATTGGTAAAGAATTTAACACCGATTTTCACGAAGCCATTACTCAAGCTCCCGCCCCTTCAGAGGATATGAAGAACAAAATAATGGACGAAATTCAAAAAGGCTATCAACTTAACGGCAAAGTGATTCGTTTTGCTAAAGTTGTTATCGGAAATTAAAATTAGTCTATTAAAAAATTTTTAAATCAAGTTACTAATTGTGGCTAAAAGAGATTATTACGAAGTATTAGGCGTTTCGCGAAATGCCAGCGAAGCAGAAATAAAGAAAGCTTACCGGCAAATGGCATTAAAATATCACCCTGATAAAAACCCCAACAACAAGGAAGCGGAAGATAAATTTAAAGAAGCTGCCGAAGCCTACGAAGTGCTGAGCAATCCTGAAAAGAAAGGCCGTTATGATCAGTTTGGACACGAAGGTGTCCGGGGAATGGGCGGAAGCGCCGGATTTGGTGGCGGCGGTATGTCGATGGATGATATTTTCAGCCAGTTTGGCGATATTTTCGGAAGTGCTTTTGGCGGTGGTTTCAGTAATTTTGGCAGTTCATTCGGCGGAGGAGATCGTCGCCGAAGAGTAAACAAAGGCTCCAATCTTCGCGTAAAGGTAAGTCTTACCCTCGAAGAAATAGCCAATGGAGTTGAGAAAAAATTAAAAGTCAATAAACTGGTAAGCTGCCAGAATTGTAAAGGCACCGGAGCCAAAAATGGTTCTTCCTACAAAACCTGCTCTACCTGCCATGGCACAGGCCAGGTTACACGGGTTACCAACACCTTTCTCGGACAAATGCAAACCAGCTCTGTATGCCCTCATTGCGGGGGCGAAGGTCAGGTGGTGATCGAAAAATGTACTTCCTGTAACGGCAATGGCGTAATCAAAGGCGAAGAAGTGATAAGTGTTGCTATTCCTGCCGGCGTTTCGGAAGGCATGCAATTATCCCTGAGCGGAAAAGGTAATGCAGCAGCACGAGGCGGAATTCCAGGCGATTTAATCGTGTTGATTGAAGAAATAAAACATCCCGAATTGAAACGTGATGGCAACAACCTGCTTTATGAGCATTTTATCAGTTTCCCCGAAGCTGCACTGGGTACCAATATAGAAATTCCTACCATTGAAGGCAAGGCTCGTATAAAAATCGAACCCGGCACTCAATCAGGAAAAGTTTTACGATTAAAAGGAAAAGGCTTGCCCACGTTAAACTCCTACGGAAAAGGCGATATACTAATAAGCGTTAATGTTTGGACTCCACGAAATCTCAGCCGCGAAGAAAAAATATTGCTCGAAAAATTAATGTCGGCTGAAAATTTCCGTCCGAATCCGACAAGCCGCGATCACAACTTTTTTGATCGTATGAAAGAATATTTTCAATAATTTCGTTTGACAAATGTTTGGTATTGGAAACAAAACCAACGAACATTTATAGTAATCATTAATCTCTGAACCTGATGGATTTATTTTCAGCCAACAACATCACCAAACGGTTTGCCAATCATACAGCTCTCGACAACGTGAGCATTGCGGTACCCGAACAAAGCATCTTCGGGTTGCTTGGACCAAACGGTGCCGGAAAAACTACGCTCATTCGCATTATTAATCAAATAACCGGGCCCGACGAAGGTTCGTTGTTATTTGAAGGAAAACCATTGATTCCCTCGCATTTGGAACAAATAGGTTACCTGCCCGAAGAAAGAGGTCTTTACAAAAAAATGAAAGTTGGCGAACAAGCATTATACCTTTCGCAACTGAAAGGTTTAACCAAAAACGAGGCTATTAAATCCTTAAAATACTGGTTCGAAAAATTTGAAATCCAAAGCTGGTGGAACCGGAAAGTGGAAGAACTTTCCAAGGGAATGCAGCAAAAGGTACAGTTTATTGTTACCATCATCCATAAGCCCAAGCTTTTGATATTCGACGAGCCTTTTAGCGGTTTCGATCCCATCAACGTCAACCTGCTCAAGGAAGAAATTCTCAATCTGAGGAAAAATGGCGCTACCATTATTTTTTCGACCCACAACATGTCGTCGGTGGAAGAACTCTGCGATCATATTGCCCTAATTAATAAATCGCATAAAATTCTTGACGGAAGGGTGAAGGACATCAAAAAAAACTATAAGTCAAATCTGTTTGAAATTGAATTTTCCGGTTTTGAGGGCGATTTGCGGACTTTGCTTAACCCGTCGTTTGAAGTAAAAGAAACCATTCCTGATGGTGAAACGTCAAAAGCTACCATACAAATCAACAATTCGTGCACACCGAATGATTTGCTTCAGAATCTGATCCCAACGGTAGAAATTCATGCTTTTAACGAAATCATTCCTACGATGAACGATATTTTTATCTCCACCGTAAATTCTTATGTTTCCGGTTCCGCCGAACAGCAAACTAATCACGTAGGCTAAAAACCAAAAATTATTGTCATGAACAAAATTTCTCTCATCATCAGGCGCGAATATTTAACCCGGGTTCGTAAACGTTCGTTTGTCATTATGACCATTTTAGGTCCGATTTTAATGGCTGCACTCATGATATTGCCGGCCTATTTTGCCCAAAAATCAGACGAAAACCGAACAATTGGGGTAGTAGATGAAAGCGGTATTTTCTTTAAAAAAATTCCCGATACCGACAATTTGAAATTTACATACATAACCGAAGAAATAAATACTGCCAAAAACAACATGAACAAGGAAGGATTGTATGCTATCCTTTATATACCCAAGCCTGCCTATAGCGTACCCACCAAAGCCATACTTTATTCCGACAAACAACCCGGTATAAATATAAAATCACACATCAAATCGGCTATGGAAAAAGAAGTGGAACAACTTAAGCTTCAAGCTTCCGGCATCAACGAAGATGTGCTGAATTCTATTAAATCGGATATAACCTTAGCGTCCATCAAAATGGGTGAAAAGGGAAGCGAAGAAAAAAGTTTCGTAGAAGTGAGCATGATTTTAGGCATGTTTTCCGGCATTCTCATCTATTTTTTCATCTTCCTTTTTGGTGCACAGGTCATGCGCGGTGTGATAGAAGAAAAAACCAACCGCATTGTGGAAGTTATCATTTCGTCGGTAAAACCTTTTCAACTAATGATGGGGAAAATTATCGGCGTTGCCTTGGTAGGGTTAACACAATTTCTGTTATGGGTTTTTCTAACCATTGCTATCGTTGGAATATTTAAAGTTTCCAATCCGGGGACATTTTCCGGTTCCAAGCCTCAACAAATGATGACCGACAACCGCGTTAATCCGGCAACGGCAAATACCTATCAGCAACAAGCAAACAATGCAAACGAAAACCAGGGAATATTGGAAGCCATCGGTTCTATTGATTTCGGGGTGATGATTGGCTCTTTTCTTTTTTATTTCCTTTTCGGATACCTGCTCTATGCCGCATTTTTTGCAGCCATCGGATCGGCAGTGGACAACGATGCAGATACGCAACAATTTATGTTGCCAATCACCGTCCCTCTCATCCTTTCCATTGTCATGGCACAATATGTCATCAATAATCCCGACGGTCCCTTATCCTTTTGGTTATCCATCATTCCTTTAACTTCACCTATCATCATGATGATAAGGATACCTTTCGGGGTGCCTTTTTTCGATCTGATTCTTTCCATGGTTTTACTAATACTCGGTTTTATTGGCTCCACCTGGCTGGCTGCCAAAATTTACAGGACAGGAATATTACTATATGGGAAAAAAGTTGACTACAAGGAATTGTGGAAATGGATAAAATATAAAGGCTGACATTAAACAAGTCATTCAATAAATTCACCTTATCATGCCAAAAATTCTGATTGTTGATGATGAAATAAGTATTCGCAATACTTTACGTGAAATTTTGGAATACGAAAAGTATACCGTGGATGATGCTCCTGACGGAATGACTGCTATCGAATTGGTCAAAGCTGGTCATTACGATGTTATTCTCTGCGATATCAAGATGCCGCAAATGGACGGAATCGAAGTACTGGAAGCCATTCAAAAACTTTCGGAAACACCTGTGGTAATGATTTCCGGGCACGGAACCATAGAAACAGCCGTGGAAGCCATCAAAAAAGGCGCCTTCGACTATATTTCCAAACCACCCGACCTGAATCGCCTGCTTATTACCCTGCGCAATGCCATAGAAAAAGCAAGCCATGTTACGGAAATAAAAGTGCTGAAACGCAAAATCAGCAAAACCTATGATATGATAGGCGAATCACCGGCCATCAACAATATCAAAAACATGATTGAACGGGTAGCTCCTACCGATGCCCGAGTGCTGATTACCGGCGATAACGGAACCGGAAAAGAACTGGTGGCCCGCTGGCTTCATGAGCTGAGCCCCCGAGCCGCAGCTCCTTTCGTAGAAGTGAATTGTGCAGCTATACCTTCCGAATTGATCGAAAGCGTCCTTTTCGGACACGAAAAAGGCTCATTCACCTCAGCCATCAAACAGCGCAAAGGCGATTTTGAACAAGCCGATAGCGGGACTCTTTTCCTTGACGAAATAGGCGACATGAGCCTCTCGGCTCAGGCTAAAGTATTACGGGTGCTCCAGGAAAACAAAATCATGCGCGTAGGTGGTGAAAAGGAAATTGAAGTCAACGTCAGAGTTATTGCTGCTACAAACAAGGATCTGAAAGAAGAAATTGAAAAACGAAATTTTCGCGAAGACCTTTATCATCGTCTCAGCGTTATCCTTATTCAGGTTCCATCTCTCAGCGAACGCCGGGACGATATTCCGATCCTGGCCAATCATTTTATTAAGGAAATTTCCGAAAATGAAGGCAAACCCCTTATGGCATTTACCCAAGAAGCTCTGGCCGAACTTCAGAAAATGCCATGGGCAGGCAACATACGCGAACTGCATAATGTGGTGGAAAGGCTCTCCATCCTTTGCGACAAGGAAATTACTGCCGACGATGTTTTGAAATATGCACAGCCGATGAAATGAGAAAATGGCTGTTAGCTGTTAACTATGGGTTGTTGGCTTCCGATGACCTGAAAAATAGGTTATTTCTTAAAAATTTCAAACCTAAAATCTCAAATTTCAAATCATTATTGTATCTTTGCAGTCCATTTTGGGGCTGACTGGATTTGACAGCAAGGGAGTGGGATTGTAAGCATGCCGAGCGTTGTGTAAGTGGCTCGTAAAACCCAATACTCACAGCCTATAAACGGCGACAATTATAACTACGCATTAGCTGCTTAATCTAGGATTAAACACCTAATTGCTTCCCGGGAAGCTCTGTCCGACAGCGTCCCGTCAGAAGCATCGAAAAAGCCGGAATAAGCCTGCTGAAGTCTCGGCAGCAGGACGAAAATCAAAGAGAATACGATACCGATTGGCCCGCCTTTTACCGGTCTGTATCCGACAATCAACAAAAGGATAAGCATGTAGAAAGCACTTTTGCTACTTGTTTGGACCGGGGTTCGAATCCCCGCAGCTCCACTCAAAAACAAAAAAGCCCAAGTTTCGGCTCGGGCTTTTTATTTTAAATCATTTTTTATTAAAGATATATGGGAATTCCGAACTAACGGTAAAGCAATCCGTTTTTAGCCGCAGCTTCAGGATAAATATTTTGACATAATTTCTTTTAATTTTTCCGATTTAACCGGTTTGGCTAAAAAATCGTTGATACCGGCATCAAAGTATTTTTTCTTATCATACTCATAAACATAAGCCGATAAAGCTATTATCGGCATATTCTTCCGGAATTTTCTTATTTCCATGGTCGCATCCAGGCCATTCATTACCGGTAATTGAATATCCATGATAATAATATCGATAGACGGATTCGACCGGCAAAGATCGACCGCTATTTTCCCATCTTTTGCAAATAATAACCGGGCGCTGGTTTCTTTTAAATAGAAACGAAGCAATTCTGAATTGTAGTCTTCATCTTCTACTATTAATACAAGTTTATCGCTAAAATCATATTCTTTTTTAACCGGATCATTTTTTTCATACATAGCTGATACTTCACGCGAAGGATTATACGGTATGGTAAAAAAGAATGTAGAACCTTTACCCTCCTCTGAATCAAATCGAATATCGCCATCTAACAGTTCAGCCAATCCTCTGGAAATGGATAATCCCAAGCCGGTGCCTCCGAACTGACGGGTATAGGTTTCTTCTTCCTGACGAAACCGCTCAAAAATGATGGACTGTTTCTCTTTTGCTATTCCTTTGCCCGTATCCTGAACAAAGAATTCCAGTTTATTACCCCGGATAGTATATCCGAATTTAATAAAACCGGTTTTGGTAAATTTAAGGGCATTGCTTAGTAAATTATTTAATATCTGCCGAAGTCTCAGGTCGTCCGACGTAATAAAGACCTTTTCTTCATCTATTGCTTTCTCAAGAATTATATTAAGGTTTCCCTTATTATTTCGTTTTTGTTCATTTTTATAAGATAGTAATACATCGTCGAGCAAATGATGCAGATCAAAGACAACTTTATTAACGACCAACTGATTGCTGTCAATTTTTGCAATATCAAGTATATCATTGATTATAGCCAGTAGATGTCTTCCTCTTTCGTTAATAATATTGATGTATTCGCGACGCTGTTCCGGGGTAAGGTCTTCGTCATCGAGAAGTTCGGAAAAACCAAGGATACCATTCATCGGAGTACGAATTTCATGGGACATGTTAGCCAGAAAAGCCGTTTTAAGATTATCGGAGCGCTTAGCTTTTTCGTACTCATTATGCAATTTCCTTTTTGCCTGACTAATAAGAACAAAAATAAAAGCACCGTACATTAGCACACCTGTATAAACATCTATAATGCGTGCAATATCAGAATCATAATTACTTATTAATTGAGGATTTGAATAATCAAGATAAAATATTAAAAGAATATTTAAAAGTAAAATTGAACAGACGATTAATAATTGTTTCCTTTCCCAAATAAAAATCAAAAGGCTTGATATAATAACAAAAAAATAAGGAGCCGGGCCATGCGATCCATAATTATTTACCCATAAATAATTTACAAAAGTTAGGCTTAGAAAAGTTAACAAAAATTTAAGGAGAAACATTTGTTTACCTGATTTTGCCCAATAATAAAACCCGCCAAATACCCCTGCCGAAATTAGGGGCATAATAATTAAATCATATTTAAACCCATTAAAAAAATTTATTGCTGTTCCTAAAACTGAAACAAAAAAAGCTACGATGCACAAAGATTTAATAAAACTTTGATTAAAGCTATCACTCTCTATGTGATTATTACTTATCTTACAATTACTATTTTTATGTTTAATTTGTAAGTTCACTTTCAAAATGAATTAGGGCAACAAAGCTAAAATTATAATTCTTTATTCAAAATTTTTTAATGATTTTTTTATTTCCCTTAAGATGTTAAAAACATTTACCAATTCCTGTATAAATTTAAATTTTATTTGGCATACATTTGCGACCTTGTAAATTCAAGATGTAAAGAAATTATTATAATAAAGAACAATAAAAAAGAAAAATAGTTTTTAATATTTTTACGATTAGCAAATTATTTTTTTGATTCTATGATATTTATTTTTATAAAGATTTAAATTTTTAAGTAAGTATGGATAAGCAAAAACAATTAGCATTAGATGTCGTTCGTCATTCAAAATCCATTGGAATGGCTTTGAACAACACAACAACCAAAGAATTCAACGGACGAATAGTTGATCTTGAATCAAAAAATCTTATTAACTTTTCCCTTTGCGATTATCTTGGATTATCTACCGATCTCCGTTTGCGCAAAGCCGCAGCAGATGCAAGTATGAAATACGGAGTTTATACGGCAGTATCCAGGACATACGTAAAATTAGGCATTTATAAGGAAGCCGAAGAAATTATTTCATCTATTTTCGGACAGCCCTGCCTTATTCTTCCACGCACCACGCTGGCTCATATTTGTGCACTTCCCGTTATCGTCGAAAAGGAAGATGTCATCATTCTCGACCAGCAGGTACATACCAGCGTTCAGCTTGGGGCACAATTAGCCGCCGCCCAGGGTTGTAAAATGGAAATACTCCGGCATAGCCGTATGGATTTGCTGGAAGAACGCCTGAAGGAATTATCGACTAACCATTCCAAGATATGGTATCTTGCCGATGGTATTTATTCCATGTTTGGCGATACGATACCCGTGGCCGAAGTAATGGATTTGCTGGATCGCTATCCCAAGTTTCATCTTTATGTGGACGATGCCCACGGAATGAGCTGGATGGGTGAAAACGGAAAAGGCTTTTTCCTTACAAAAACAAAATTTCATCCCCGTCTTGTTTTATGTACCTCATTAGGAAAAGGATTCGGTGCCGGTGGTGGCGCTATTGTATGCCCGGATGAAAAATTAAAAGAACAAATCGAAATATTAGGCGCTCCTTTGATGTTTACTTCTCCGGTAGCTCCTCCAACCTTAGGTGCGATTATTGAATCTGCCAAAATTCATCTTGGAAACGAAATAAAAGATAGGCAAAACCAGCTAAGATTGCGAATAGAAAGAGTCATAAAACAAGCATACAAACTTAACTTACCGATAATCGGGAACCAACCTACGCCAATTACTTTTATTGCCAGTGGCAAACCAGATATGACTTCTTGTATTTGTAGGACAATGTTAGATCGTGGTTTTTTTATTACTGGCGGCGTTTATCCATCTGTTCCGTATAATAACTCAGGCGTTAGAATTATAACAACTTTACATCAAAGCCTCGAAGATATCGATAATATGCTCGAAATTTTACGAAACGTATATGATGAAATTTTAAAAAATATGGACGTAAAAATGGAAGATATGCTAAAATTCTATCGGCATGTCGACTTTTTCGACGGCACCTATAAAGAACTTTAAGGTTTATCACCCAACACTGTCAGGAGCTTTTCGCACTGATAGGTTGGGGTTGATTATACTTACTCCACAATATTAATCTATAGTTCTCCTTCGGTAGTGGGCTGGCTGGACATTGTTTACCAATAAAAAGGTACTGCCTGCCGCACCTAACTGGCTTGCCTTTATCACCAGTTCTTCGTCGGGCAGAACATCGGAAGGCACTGCAGCATTGGGCTGGCTTGCCGTAAATATCCCCAAATTTACGCTCCCTGAATTATAAAACGAGAACTTTGTTTCATCGGTAAGCGAAATTTCGGCTACGGCAACAGATGCCGAAGGCACAATAAGCGTCAGCGAATTTTCTTTATCTCCTCGGCTATCGTTTTGGCATGTTTACGCAAACGAAGCAGCAAAAAATCGAACAACTCATCTATTTTTTCGGGAGTAGCCTGGTGTTTATACATCAGGTAACCCAGGTTTCCGTAAAGAGTTTGACAAACCAATAGCTTTTGTGAAAGAAACCCCCAGGGTTTAATAAACCCTGGGGGTTTTTGTACATTATTTGTATATTATTTGATTTTAACTGAAAAAAATACTTATTTTTTTCATACAGTATCCATTTCTTTATTATTTTTGTTTTTTATGGAGGAAATATGAAGCAAGTTTCTTCAAAAAACCGGCAAGCGGTTAAACTTTTTGCAGTTTTTATTTTACTCACCATAGTTTTTGCTACTGCAGGTTATTTGCTTTTTAACTATCAGAAAAAAAGCATTACCAACGAAAAATACGACGAGTTGGCAGCTATTAGTCAGCTCAAAGTAAATCAGATTATCAACTGGCGCAACGAACGTCTGGGCGATGGCAATGCTATTTTTTATAATAAATCGTTTGCCCATTATATTAAACAATATCTCAGTGGCATCAATCGTAATCAAAATTATAAAGAAGCTTTCAACTGGTTAACCATTATCCGGAAAAGTTATGGTTATGCTCTTTTTATGGTAACGGATACCAATCTGAAGCCAGCAATATCCCTCATCCCTACCGATCATCTTCAGATAAACGGAATACAAACAGCAAAAGAAGCCATAAAGAAAAAAACTCCAATTCTGTCCGATCTGCATTTTACCTCCGAAATAGGAGCCCATCTGGATATGGCTATACCTTTGTATTCCTCACCCGAAACGGCAGAAGATTTAGTAGGGCTGCTGTTTCTCCGTATCAATGCTTCTCAGTTTCTCTTTCCACTTATCCAAACATGGCCCACGCCAAGTAAAAGCAGCGAAACTATGCTCGTTCGACGGGAAGGAGATAGCATTGCCTTTCTTAACGAACTTCACTATCGCAAAAATACAGCGCTACATTTAAAACTTCCAATCACCGACACCATCCATCCTTCGGTAAAAGCCATTTCAGGAATAACAGGAATAACAAAAGGGGTAGATTACCGCGGCGTAGAAGTACTGGCCGATATTAAAAAAGTTCCCGGCACATCCTGGTACATTATAGCCAAAGTAGATGCTAACGAAATTTACCACCCTGTTCAGCTTCTGTCGTATGGCATTTTCAGTTTTACCGCTTTGTTTGTGTTGATTGCGGCACTCATCATTTACCTGATCTGGAAACGGCAACAATATAAACTAAATCTGGAAAAGCAGGCATTAACCCGGCATTTCGATTATATTGTAAAATATGCTAACGATATTGTTTTGCTTGCTGATGAAAAACTGAACGTTGTCGAATGTAACGACAGCGCACTCCGCAATTATGGATATACCCGTCAGGAACTCATTGGCAAAAGTTTAGCCGATCTTCGTTCGGAAGCAACACGACGCCAGCTCCAGGAAACGGTTAAAGAAATTCATCAAAAAAACTCGGCTCTTTATGAAACCGTTCACCAACGCAAAGATGGAACCACTTTCCAGGTAGAATTCAACTCCCGGCTAATAGAAATTGAAAAAAAGACATATTACCAATCCATCGGCCGCGATCTGACCGAACGCAAATTAGCAGAAGAAAAACTGAAGAAAAGCGAAGAACAACTTAAACTTAAGCTGGATACTATCCTTAATCCCGATGTCGACATTTCAAATATTGAACTTAAAAACGTCATCGCTGTTGACGAACTTCAATCCATATTAAACGATTTAGCTCCGGTAACCAATATGGTTACGGCTATCCTCGACCTGAAAGGAAACATCATCGAATCCGCCGGCTGGCAAAACATATGTAAAAATTTCCATCGCATGAATCCCGAGAGTGCCAAAAACTGCACAGAAAGCGACCTTCATCTTTCGGGAAAGTTGAAACCGGGAGAATTTAAGGAATATCACTGTAAAAACAACCTCTGGGATATTGTTACCCCTTTATACATCGGCGATAAACTTTTTGGGAATATATTCACAGGGCAATTTTTTTACGATGATGATGTGGTGGACGAAAATCTATTCATCAATCAGGCAAAAAAATATGGATTTAATGAAGAAGATTATATGCGCGAATTTCGGCAAATTCCGAGATTCAACAGGGAAAAAGTAATGCTGTTTATGAGCTTCCTCATTAAATTCACCTCATTGATATCACGACTTAGTTTGTCTAATATTCAGCTTGCCAAAGAAATTTCTGAACGCAAGCTGGCAGAAGGGGCATTGAAAGAAAGCGAAGAAAAATACCGTTCGCTGTTTAATGAAATGATAGAAGGCTTTGCTCTTCACGAGATTATTTGTAACGCCAAGGGCATTCCCGTTGATTATCGCTTTTTGCTGATTAATCCATCATTCGAAAAGTTGACAGGCCTCCGCGCCGAAGAGGCGATAGGAAAGACAGTGCTGCAAGTACTACCAGGAACCGAACCGTACTGGATAGAAGCCTACGGTAAAGTAGCATTGACCGGCAAGCCGGTAACTTTCGAAAATTATTCAAAAGAACTCAACCAATATTACCGTGTGGTCGCTTTTAGTCATCAAAAAGGACAATTTGCCGTCCTTTTTGAAGATATTACCGAACACAGACGAGCCGAAGAAGCATTGAAAGAAAGCGAAGAAAAATACCGTCTGATGGTGGATGTTTCCCCCGACGCTGTCGTCATTCAATCGGAAGGAAAAATCCTTTTTGCCAATGCCGGAACCCTTTCAATCCTTGGTGCCGAACATTTCGACCAGATCAAAGATATTCCTGCCGTAGAATTTGTCCATCCTGATCTCAGAGCGGTTTCGCTCCAGCGATTAAGCAAAATTGAACAAACCAATGAAAGACCAACCTTTATTGAATCAAAATTCGTTAAACTGAATAAGGAAATAGTTGATGTGGAAATCATTTCCATTCCCATTGTTTTTAAAGGTAAAAAAGCATTCCAAACCATAGCCCGCGATATCACCTACCGAAAAAAAGCAGAAGAAAAAATTCAGCTGCTCAATTCAAGACTTCATCAGCTTATCCATGCCATTAAACAATTAGCCTTTGCCCGCGATTTACAAACCATTCAGGATATTGTAAAAACCTCGGCTCGTGCGCTCACCGGAGCCGATGGTGTTACATTTGTTTACCGTGAAGATAATTGCTGTTATTATGCCGACGAAGATGCCATCGGCCCTTTATGGAAAGGGCAAAAATTCCCGATAGAACAATGCATCAGCGGATGGGCTATGCTGAATAACAAACAGGTTGTTATCGAAGACATCTATTCCGACATACGCATTCCCGCCGATGCCTACCGGTCGACATTCGTCAAAAGTCTTGCTATGGTTCCCATTGCAACGATTGAACCTATTGGAGCCATTGGAAATTACTGGGCTAAACACTATATTGCTTCCGAAATGGAAGTTAATTTACTTCAAACTCTTGCCGATGCTGCAGCACGGGCCATCGAAAACGTAAAATTATACGACGAACTCGAACATCGCGTGGCCCAACGTACCCATCAACTCGAAACAGCCAATAAAGAACTGGAAGCCTTCAGCTATTCCGTTTCGCACGATCTGCGCGCTCCACTCCGTGGCATTGACGGCTGGAGCCTTGCCCTGCAGGAAGATTATGACCACCTACTCGATGATCAGGCAAAAATATACCTAAATCGCGTTCGCAGCGAAACGCAGCGAATGGGACAGCTAATCGACGATATATTAAAACTATCACGGGTTACCCGCTCAGAGCTACGATTGGTGAATGTTGATTTAACGGCTCTTGCCAATACCATTAGCCAACGGTTGAAGGATGCAAACCCCAACCGCAAAATTGATTTTGTCATTCAAAACGGCTTATCCATCACCGGCGATTCGCAATTGTTCGAAATTGCGCTCACCAATCTGCTCGACAATGCATGTAAGTTTACCAAAAAACAAGCCATTGCAAAAATTGAGTTTGGAACAACCCTGATTGATGACGCTCTAACGTATTTTATCCGCGATAATGGCGTGGGATTCGATATGGCTTATGCAACAAAACTTTTTGGAGCATTCCAACGCATGCACAAGCAAAGCGAATTTCCAGGTACCGGCATAGGTTTGGCAACCGTGCAACGTATTATACGTCGGCATGGCGGTAAAATATGGGCGGAATCGCAGGTAGATAAAGGAAGTACGTTTTATTTTACCATAAATGAAGAAAGGAAAATGTAGGCAGTAAGGCGTAAGGAGTAAGAAGTAAACAGTAAACAGTAAGAAGTTTGTTATTGGCAGTCTTTAATAAATAGATAATGGAAAGTAACAATTATAAAGGGTTTCATGATTTGAAGGTATATCAGCTTTCCTACCGATTGGCATTGGAAGTTTTTGAAATTTCAAAGTCATATCCAAAAGAAGAAAAGTATTCACTTACCGATCAAATTCGACGTTCTTCCCGTTCTGTCCCTGCAAATATTGCTGAAGCATGGCATAAACGTAAATATCCAAAATTATTCACAAGTAAACTTATTGATTCGGCAGGAGAATCTGGCGAAACAGGTGTCTGGTTGGATTTTTCTTTCGATCATAATTATATTGGCATAGAAACGAAAACGCGACTTCTATCAGGATATAAAGAAGTTGACAAAATGTTGTATAGCATGATAAATCAACCTGAAAAATTTTGCCATTAACAAAAATTTAGTACGTAGTAAATAGTTAGAAAATAAACAATTGGATTATGAATAAATTTAAAAATATTGGAGCATTACGGATCGTAAAAATCCCCTCCAAACTACCTACTACTTACTACTTACTCCCTACTGCCCATATCAATGTATAACTTAATTATATAAAACCATGAATAACAACGAAAAAACTATCCTGCTGGTAGAAGACAATCCCAGCGATGTAGAACTGACGAAAAGAGCACTGCAAAAAGAGCATATCCTTAACGAAATTATCGTTGCCGAGGATGGACAGGAAGCTCTCGATTATTTGTTTGGAACAGGTAAATATTCCAGCCGGGATATTTCAAAAATGCCAACGCTTATCCTACTCGACCTAAAGCTACCACGTGTCGAAGGGCTTGAAGTGTTGAAACGAATAAGAGCCGACGAACATACACGCCGATTATTGGTGGTTATCCTCACCTCTTCACGTGAAGAACAAGACCTGGTAAAAGGATATAACTTAGGCGTAAACAGCTATATCTGCAAACCCGTTGATTTTAATCAATTTGTCGAAGCTGTAAGATACCTTGGCCTCTATTGGTTAGTTATTAATGAAATGCCACCGATACATTAAATCTGAAATTATTTATGGGACTCCATTTGCGTTTACTCATCATTGAAGATAAAGAAACCGATGCCCAACTGATTTTTCGTTATCTTCAAAAAGCCGGTTTTTCCATTGCATCCAAACGGGTGGAAACAGCATCCGAAATGCAGGAAGCATTGGACTCAAAATCATGGGACATTATTATTGCAGACTACAGCCTGCCACAGTTTGATGCCCCTTCTGCGCTCAAACTTCTGCAAAATTCCGGAAAAGACATACCGTTTATTGTTATTTCCGGAACTATAGGCGAAGAAACGGCGGTGGAAATGATGAAAGCCGGCGCTCACGATTACCTAATGAAAAACAACCTTATCCGTCTGGATTCGGTAATAAAACGCGAAATTGCCGAAGCTAAAATCAGGCAAGAGCGCAAGCAGGCTTTGGATGCCCTTATTAAAAGTGAGCAAACATTAGCCAATCTGGTTAGCAATCTTCCAGGTTTTGTTTACCGTTGCGCTAACGATCGTCACTGGACCATGGATTATCTCAGTGAAGGATTTAATGATTTAACGGGTTATGCTATTGAAGAGGTTTTGCAAAACAAACTTTTATCCTTTAATGACATCATCCATCCCGACGACAGAAACAAACTGTGGGAAAAATGGCAAAATATATTGCAAGTCCATCAGCATTTTGAAGATGAATACCGGATCATCACCAAAAACGGTAGCGTCAGGAATGTATGGGAACGAGGACATGGAGTATTCGAGCACGATAAATTGCTTTATCTCGAAGGATTTATTACCGACATCACCGAACGAAAACAGGTAGAAGAAGCTCTGTTAAAATCAGAACGCACACTTAACGACATTATTGATTTTCTTCCTGAACCAACTTTGGCTATTGATATAAATAAAAAAGTAACTATTTGGAACAAAGCTATAGAAAAAATAACCGGAATAAAAGCCGAGGATATTATTGGTAAGGGTAACTATGAATATACTATCCCTTTTTATGGAGACAGGCGTTCACAACTTATGGATTTTATATGGGAAAAAGATAAAGATTTATTTGCTAAAAATTATCAAAATATAAAACAGGAAGGAGACTCAATAACAGCCGAAATGTTTTGCAATGCCTTATATAACGGCAAAGGAGCTTATATTTATGGAACAGTATCGCCTCTGTACGATTATAAAAGAAATATCATTGGGGCTATAGAAATAATGCGCGACATCACCGAACGCAAACAAGCCGAAGAAAGAATACAACGCGAACGAATCCTGCTTCGAACACTTATTGATAACCTGCCGGATACTATTTATGTAAAAGATAAGCAAGCCCGCAAAATTGTTGCCAATCGCGCCGATATAGAATTAACCGGCTACTCTTCCGAAGCAGAACTCATTGGAAAAACCGATATAGAAATCTTTGGCAATGAAGTCGGAATTCGGGGATATACCGACGACATGAGCATCCTGCAAACCGGCAACCCGATAATTAATCGCGAAGAAGATTTTTATAATTCCAAAGGTGTTCAGCAATGGCTTATTACCTCTAAAATACCACTGCGCGACGAACTTGGTAATATCATTGGATTAGTCGGCATTGGCCACAACATCACCGAACGAAAAAAAACAGAAAAAGCCCTGATTGAAAGCGAAGAACGTTTCCGTAGCCTCTACGAAAACGCTACCATTGGGCTATACCGGACAACTCCCGACGGGCAGATTATACTTGCCAATCCTACCCTGGTTCAAATGCTCGGATTCGAGTCCCTGGAAGATTTGAAAAAACGGAATATTTCCGAAGAAGGCTATGCCTTAGATTATCAACGCAAAGCTTTTCAGGATACCATTGAAAAACAAGGATATGTTCTCGGATTAGAATATGTCTGGAAACGCAAAGACGGCACAAATATCTTTATTCGCGAAAGTTCCCAGCTTATCCGGGATAAAAATGGCAAATCCCTGTATTACGAAGGTACAGTGGAGGACATTACCGAAAGCAAACACACCGAGCAATTACAAAAAGTGCTGTTCAACATTTCGAATGCGGCAATTTCCATCAACAACCTGAAAGAGCTAATTGAAACAATAAAACAGCAACTTAGTACACTCCTTGATACAAGCAACTTTTATGTCGCTTTTTATGACGAAACCACAGGAATGTTTTCTTCCCCTTATTATAGCGATGAGAAAGATGCCATTGAAACCTGGCCTGCCGAAAAATCGCTTACTGGTTGTATTATAAAATATAATAAGCCAATGCTTATAACCGATAAGGAATACCTTGAAATGAATAAAAAAGGAGAAGTCAATCTTATCGGCGAACCTTCTAAAATCTGGCTTGGCGTCCCGTTACAGGTAGAAGGTAAGGCAATAGGAGCCTTTGTCGTACAAAGCTATGACGATGTCAATGCTTACAGCGAAAAGGACAAAAACACCCTTGAATTTGTTTCGCACCAAATCGGCATTGCTATTCAACGTACTAAAACAATGCAGGATTTAAAAGCAGCCCTCGCCAAAGCCGAAGAAAGCGATCGGTTAAAATCGGCTTTTCTTGCCAACATGTCGCACGAAATCCGTACACCCATGAACGGAATTCTCGGTTTTGCCGATCTGTTGAACGATGATTCCATTCAGCCTGACGAAAAACGTCGTTTTATTAATATTATCAAAACTAATGGGCAGCACCTCCTCTCTATTATTAACGACATCATTGACATTTCAAAAATCGAAAGTAATCAGCTTAAAATAACTAAGGTAAATTTCAACCTGAACCATCTGCTCGACGAATTATTTATAACTTATCAAAACAAAATCGCTCAGAAAGGGAAAAAAGAAATTACCCTGCAACTCGACAAGACGTTACAGGATGCACAAAGTCAAATTATTTCTGATAATATTCGCTTACGGCAAATTCTGTTTAATCTGATAAGCAATAGCCTTAAATTTACCAGCAAAGGATTTATTCGTTTCGGGTATTCCCTTTCGGGCGACAACCTGGAGTTTTTTGTACAGGATACCGGAAAAGGAATAGCCGCCGACAAACAATCCATCATCTTTGAACGTTTCCGGCAAGAAGAAGAAACCCACGCCCGGCAATTCGGAGGTGCCGGACTTGGGCTTAGCATTTCAAAAGGACTGGTTGAATTGCTGGGAGGTAAAATATGGCTTAGTTCTGATGAAGGAAACGGCACAACCTTCTATTTCACCATCCCATACGCCCCTTTTATAGCCCGGGCTGAGAAAAATAATGACAAAAAGCAAAATGGCAACGATTATGATTTTAAAGGCAAAACCATATTAGTAGCCGATGATGTTCAGGTTAACCTCGATTTGGTTGAAGTATTTCTAAAAAAAACGCAGGCCACCCTGCTTTTTGCCAAAAATGGCAAGGAAGCTCTCGAAATCTATAAAAACACTCCGGCAATGGATTTGGTTTTGATGGATATTCAGATGCCGGTGATGAACGGATATGAAGCTACGCGCGAAATACGGAAGCTTAATAAAAATTTACCGGTCATTGCTTTTACTGCCTATGTTTTTGCCGACGATAAAATTCAATGCCTCGATGCCGGATGCAATGATTTTGTCCCCAAACCCATGAATAAGAACCTACTGTTGAAAACGTTGAATAAATATTTATAAAAACAGAATTTACCATGTCTGAAAAAAAGAAATTTGCGAAAATCACCGACCTGCGAAACATCGTATTCCTGTCGGGCGCCATAGTGCTACTGGCAGGTATAGTAGCACTCATTGGCTGGGTAAGCGGGCATTTAGTACTTGCAGGAATTAGTCCCAGTTATGTTCCCATGTCCTTTGCTTCCGCCATTTGTTTTATTCTACTGGGTTCTATTTTATGTTTAGGAATTTGCAACTCATGCCAAAATAAAACTAAGATTATTATTACCGGAATCATTATAATTATGGCTGGCTATGGTTTTTTGCAATTTGCCAGTGCTTTTTTCCATACCGATCTTTTCATTGACAATCTTTTATTCCCTGTCCATGGGAAAATTGACAAATTCCCAATCAACCGCATGTCGCCTTATACGGGTCTGCTGTTTTTTATCAGCAATGTAGCCATGTTGGTTAAATTATTTGGCAGAAACAAAATCTCATCGCTGAATGTTGTGGGGATTTTAGGGTCGATTATTGCTTTTGCCGGATTTCTGGCAGGATTAGGGTATATTTTTGGAACCCCTTTTCTATATTCAGGCAACATAATACCAATGGCAGCACCCACGGCTTTTTGCTTTTTATTTCTGGGATGCGGACTGATTGCCATATCTGGAAGCCGGACTGTTATCCTGCGTCATTTCAGTGGCAATACGGCAAGTGCCAGGGTGCTGCGAACCATTTTGCCACTCATTGTGGCAGGAATTCTGTTCGATAGTTTTCTTCAACATTTTATTACCAATTACTTTTATATCAATCCGGCTCTGCTCTTGGCCATGCTTACCATCATTCTGGTCATTTTAACCAGCATTGTCATTATTAATGTTACCCGTATCATTTTTCGGAATGCCGACAAAGAGGAGGGAAAACGTATTCTTGCCGAAAAAGCATTACGCGAAAGCGAAGAAAAATTCCGTGCCATCTTCGAGAATAATTCTTCGGCGCTTGCCATTATTGAACCGGATACTACCATTTCAATGGTCAACGATGCTTATTGCCAGATGGGCGGTTATAGTCGTGAAGAAGTGATAGGAATGAGTTGGACACAGCAAATTCCTCCTGAAGACCTTGAACGGCTGAAGGAATATAACCGGATACGGCTTACTAATCCTAACGAAGCTCCCGAGAAGTACGAATTTATGTTCTATCATAAAAACGGAGAACTTAAACATGGACTGATGTCGGTAGCAATGATTGAAAGTCATCATAAAATCATTGCTTCCTTTACCGATATTACTGAACGCAAGCAATCGGAATTACAATTACAAAAATATTCCGAAGAACTGAAGGAAAGCAATGCTACCAAGGACAAATTTTTCTCCATCATTGCCCATGACCTGAAAAGTCCTTTTAATTCCATCTTCGGGTTTTCGGAATTGCTGCTGGAAAATTACCGGGAATATGATGAAAAGGAAATTGAGGACAGCTTGAATGTAATCAGAAAATCTTCGCGTCAAGCCTATGATTTGCTCGAAAACCTTCTCGTTTGGTCAAGATCGCAAACGGGCAAAATTGATTTCAATCCCGAAACATTTGCTTTATCTCAGGGCATCAGCGATACTCTTGCCATTGTCCAAAGCACTGCCGGCAAAAAAAATATCCAAATTATCAACAACATTCAGGAGCCTTGCCTGGTTTATGCCGATAAAAATATGCTGAATACCATTCTGCGCAATTTGCTTGCCAATGCCGTTAAATATACTCCCCGCAATGGAAACATTACTATCGAAAGCCAAAATTACAATGATAATATTGAACTTTCGGTAAAGGATAATGGTATAGGCATCCCGCAACAAAATTTAACACAACTTTTCAGAATCGATAGTAAATACAGCACTCCCGGTACTGAAAAAGAACAAGGCACAGGTTTGGGGCTCATTCTTTGCCGTGAATTTGTGGAAAAACACGGCGGGCAGATATGGGCGGAAAGCGAAGAAGGTAAAGGAAGCACTTTTCGCTTTACCCTTCCTCTTTATTGATTTTATAATTTCCCCAATGTAGTTTCCACAGAATTCCATTTCATTCTTGTGGAAAGTGCAAACGAAGAACCTGGCAAGCTTTCACCGTTGTGTGAAAGTCAGAACGAGAGGGCAAACAAACTTTCACCATAGTGTGAATGTTTAAACGAGAGGTTGGACAAACTTTCACCATAGTGTGAATGTTTAAACGAGAGGTTGGACAAGCTTTCACCATAGTGTGAATGTTTAAACGAGGGGGTGGACAAGCTTTCACCATAAGTGAATGTCCAAACGAGGAATTGGACAAGCTTTCACCATAGTGTGAATGTCCAAACGAGGATTCAGCGTTTATAGTAATCAAATAATTGGTGATGATATAGCAGATT
>Ga0183098_10780_pt1 | contig 26438 bp, 23 predicted proteins | sample BioMet9_FD_128884 | JGI IMG/M metagenome (GOLD analysis project Ga0183098, IMG submission 128884) | Microbial communities from bioreactor (seeded with sewage sludge) at Lawrence Berkeley National Lab, California, USA - Biofuel... | ecosystem: Engineered > Bioreactor > Anaerobic > Unclassified ...
GGTCATCCGACGGCAGAGATCCTGAACCTGCTGAAAGAGAATAATACCAAAACTTTTAGAACGGATCTGCAGGGGGATGTCGTCTGTACAAGCGATGGCCGGAATGTTTCGTTCAATCCCTCCAAAAATTCCGATGCGGATGTTTTTAAACCGGGAGCAGTCGAAAGTCCGGCGGAGACATCGGCAGAAAATAAAGGAAACACAGCCTGCGATTATGTACTTAATACCAATTCAAAAAAATTTCATTTTCCATCCTGCTCAAGCGTTTCAGATATGCTGGAGGGGAATAAACAATATTATACCGGGACAAGAGATAATCTGATCAGCATGGGCTATCAACCATGCGGGAGGTGTAAACCGTAATTTTTTAAAATCAACAGTTTTGCATGCTTTTGGCGACCACATCATTTGATATGTTTGGTATTATTGCGGATTACCGGCAGCCCGGCAGAGTATATCTTATGTGAGAGATGACGGAAAAGCAGCGTGATCTCTATGAACTTATGGAGTTTAACGTTCCGGCATGGATATCAATTTACGGGAGCTTATGTTGTAAGGAATCCCAAACGGAGGATCATGAAATGGAAACCGGTAAAAAATCGGAAATAACAAAGGGAATGAAAACCAGGAAAAAAATTTATGATGTCGCGCTGCAGCTGTTTCAGGCACACGGGATCAATCAGGTCAGCGTGAATGATATCATACAAAAATGCGGTATTTCCAAAGGGACTTTTTATATTCACTATAAATCTAAATATGAGCTGGTTAAAGAATATGTGGATACGTTGGATTTGAACTACGAAGAATATTTTGAAAGCATCCCGAAAAACACTTCATCCTGCCGTATGATTGATTTGGTCACTAAAAAAACAGCACAGGTTTTAAAAGATGACATCGGACGCAGTGTTCTGAAAAACATATATGAAGCAATGTTATTAGAGGATGTCGATTCCGGTTATATCTTGAACTACGGAAGAAGTCTTCCCGGCATTTATAGGGATATTATTTTGAAAGGGATCCGCGAGGGAGTTTTTGATCCTGCAATTGATGTCGGTCATATTACGGAACAACTGATTATCAGTATTCGGGGAATGTCATTTGAATGGTGTATCTGTTCCTATGACTTTCCCTTCGAAGAAAAGCTTCTGGAACATGTCAATTTATTGATCGGAAGCATCAAAATCAAATAAACTATTTCTCCTTTTCACCACCGGTTTTCCCCCTTGACATTTCAGAATACGCATATATAATTGCAAATATGACCGCGGTCATATTTGCAATTATATATGCGTATATTACTTTTGACGGCCATATCATTAATTTGCGTTCAATAGAATATGAGGAGACATATTATGGATGATCCATTTGCAGAAGAACTTACAAATCGTGTAAGAACAATGAAGCATAATCTGAAAAATGAAAACCTGGATGCCTATATCATCACATCCCAGGACAGTTTGTTCTATTTTACAGGGTTGTCTTATAAACCGGAGGAAAGGGCATTCTTTTTGATTATTTCTGAAAATAGAAAGCCGGTGTTTCTGTCCCCAAAGCTTGAAGAAAAACATTTAAGCAAAATCACCATTGAATGTGAAATCATAGCTTATTGGGAGGTAACTTCCTCAAAGGGAGAAAATTGGTATGATATTCTCAAGGATATCATTAAGCCTTATAAGAGAGTCGGTGTAGAAGAGTCTATACCCTACAGTATATTGAATCGAATAGAGGGAAATGAAATTGTATGCCTGAATCTTGTCGATGAAATGAGAAAGGTCAAAACGCCTTATGAAATCGGGATGATTCGCAGCACCAGTTCTTTTGCCGATATTGAGATGAAAAACATATTTAAAAATGCATATATAGGAGCTTCTGTTTTGGAAATGTTTTCATTGTCCTCATCTGTTCAAAAACAATTGATACGGCAGAAGAATTTTGATCCCGTAGAAACATCATTAACCTCTGCAGTATGGCCGTCCCCGATAAGTTCCATGCCGCATTGTATTCCGGGATTAAAGGACAGGCTGACCAGGGGTTCAAATGTGGCAATGGTATATTTTAAGGTAAATGGGTATGCCGCGGAATGTGAGAGAACGTTTTTTCTGGACAGGCCTTCCGATCAGGAAACGAAATATTTTAATGATATGATGGAAGCCCGTAATATTGCATTAAGTCTGGTTAAACCCGGCATCAAATGTTTGGATATAGATATCGCTGTCAGGGAATATCTGATAAAACACGGATACGAGAATAATCTGCTGCATCGAACGGGTCATGGAATAGGTCTCAGCAATCATGAAATGCCTTTTATTTCATTGGGATATGATGAAGTTCTAAAGGAAAATATGGTCATAAGTATTGAACCTGGTATCTATATAGATGACTTTGCCGGATATCGTCATTCGGATACGGTTCTGGTAACCGAAAAAGGATATGAGCTGCTGACAAAGTTTCCAACTGATATCACTTCCATGACGATCAGCAATGGAAGCCTGAAGGCAAGAGGTAAAGGAGAGGTTATTAAGAAACTTTACGGAATATGACGGATTGCGGTGATGAGTTGTTATGAGGGATTTCTAAAAGGCTCTCTATTTAAAAGCAAAGATTTGGAGATATGGAAAGTATGGTTAAAATTTTTATCCTGATTCTTTTGTGCTTTGCGATTTTCTTTACGGCGATTTTTGCAGTGGATTATTGCAAGACAGTCAAAGAAGGAAAATTAGAAAATACAAATTTTTTTGAATTAGGGGCAGTGGGTTTTATCACCTCTTTTTTTGATACTTTGGGAATCGGCTGTTTTGCAACCACTACAGCATTATTAAAGATTTTAAGACTTACAGAAGACAGAACGTTACCCGGAACTTTAAATGTCGGGTGTACCATCCCCATCGTTATTGAAGCAGTTATTTTTACAACAGAGATCAAAGTGGATATCATGACGTTGGTACTGATGGTAGCTGCGGCAACTCTTGGAGCGTTGATCGGAGCGGGATTTGTAGCAAAACTGGATGAAAAGAAAGTCCAATTGGGAATGGGTATCGCCTTAATATTTGTTATGATCATTATGCTTTGCGATCAATTTGGGATGATCCCTGCGGGCGGAACAGCCACAGGGCTTAGCGGAAAGGCTCTTATCATAGGAGTCATCGGGAACTTTATCCTGGGAGCTCTCATGACTTTGGGGATTGGATTGTATGCACCTTGTCTGGCACTTGTTTATGCTCTCGGGATGAGCCCGGAGGTGGCATTCCCGATCATGATGGGGTCCTGTGCATTCCTCATGACGACCTCATCGGTAAGGTTCATCAAAAAAGGAGCTTATGATAAAAAGGCCTCAATGGTCAGGACGATATTCGGTTCTGTCGGTGTTTTTGCAGCTTTTACCATTGTCCGGACCTTGCCGGTCAAAGTGTTGTTATGGATCGTTATAATTGTAGTATTTTATACTTCGATCATAATGCTTCGATCCTCATTAAACAATGATCACAGGAAAAATTTCCCGTCTTTGTAACTGACAATACCGGCATTGCCCCGCTTTTTCCTCATGTCTGGGCATGTCCCAAATCCTTATTCCCACCGGCAGGCAGGCTTGCGTGGAAAAAGGCCTTTTGACACCGATATCCTATCGCGATAGAAAAGATGATAATTATATCCGACAGGTTTCCTGTAAACCGCAGAGGTGTTATACTATGCATAGAAGAAAAGAAAACAAACAGGTGAGGGAAAATACTTCCAAAAGATACTCTTTCCGACTGACGTGATGAGAGAAAGGATATTTTATGAAAGAACTGAACATAGAAGCAATGGTGGAAAATATCGGGACAGTTACAGACTTTGTGGAAAAACAACTGGAAGAGTTTCAATGCCCCATGAAATCACGGATACAGATTGATGTTGCCATTGATGAACTGTTCGGCAATATTGCACGTTACGCCTATAATCCTGAAACAGGACCTGCAACCGTGAGAGTTGAGGTGGTCAATGAGCCGCTTTCTGTCCTTATTACCTTTATCGATAACGGAATTCCCTATGATCCGCTTGTCAGGGCCGATCCTGATACAACACTTTCAGCAGAGGAACGAAAAATCGGAGGACTCGGAGTTTATCTGGTAAAAAAGACCATGGACGATATTTCTTATGAATACAAGGATGGGCAGAATATCCTGCAAATCAAGAAGAAAATGTAGCGGCCGCGGAAAAGGAATCGAACGGCAACGGGATTGGTCAATCTATATCATAATCATACAAACAGAAAACGATCGTTCATCAAATCCGGAGAAAAATTTTTATCAAATGATTTCCATTATAAAAAAGCGAAACCGCAGTTTATCACTGTCGGGTTTCGTTTTTTTTTATAAGGAAATTGTAAAGTAGCTGAAGCTCATCATTTCAGTTCTCTTTCAGTAAAACACATTACGATAATGCCTAAGAAACAACAATCCCCGTAAACAGAATTTCAAGAAGAAAAAATTTAAGGAGGCTTATCATGAAAAAGCAAAAAGGATTTATAAAAAGTATATTCCTGATGGCAATCACTGCAGCTATGGCAGTGGGATGCACGGCAACCGCATTTGCATCCAGTCTTACAGATCCGGTGGATTCGGTAAAACTCAATATCAAGTATGATCTGGAAGAGGATATGACAAAGAGCGATGTGACACTTACCTGCAATACGGATGGCGTTACCGCAGCTGTCACCAGCATCAGCAATACCGATGACGGGGATGAACCGACAGTTAAGATCACGCTGAAAGCGGATACAAGCGACGGCTATTATTTCGACTCTGATGATTCTTCCGCATGGAAGACATCTTCCCTGTTCTCGTTTTCCGGTTATAAGGTGACCTATAAAAGTTCTTCCAGAAGCAGCACTTCGATCGTTTATCTGTATGTAACTCTTCCGGAGATCGGAAGTTCGGCAGCATCCTACAAGACAGAATCCGGACAACAGACGGGTTTGCAGTCATCCGGATGGATTCAAAACGGTGATAACAGCTGGTCATTTATGAAGGATGCAAATACGAAACAGAAAGGCTGGGTTGAATGGAGCGGGAAATGGTATTTTCTGAATGACCAGGGAATCATGCAGACCGGCTGGGTCATGGATAACGGGAAGTATTATTATCTGGGAACGGACGGCGCCATGTATGAGAACCGCAAAACCCCGGACGGATATTCCGTGGGAACAGACGGAGCATGGCAGAAACAGAATTGAAAAATAAATCGTACAAAACGTGAAGCATGGCATAAGGAGGCTATGATATGAAAAAGACAGGGATATTGAAAAAGATTGCTTTATTGGGTTTTTCGGCAGCTATGATTTTCGGAACCGGGATGGTTTCACAGGCTTCCACTTTAACGGATGCCATCTCATCTGTGGAACTGAGTTTTTCCTATGATCTTTCATCCGGCATGTCAACGGATGATGTCAGTGTCACCAGCAGTACGGACGGAATAGAAAGCATTACCGTCAGCAGCATTTCCGGCACGACTTACGGTACACGTCCGACCGTGAAGCTTACCATTAAGGCAGACACAAGCGACGGCTATTACTTTGACTCGGATGATGCTTCTACTTTGAAAACATCCTCTGCTTTTGAACTGGATGGAGATACGGCAACCTATTCGAGTTCCAAACGGAGCAGCAATTCATCCCTGACGCTGACGGTGCGCCTGGCAAAAATCGACGGAACATCTACCGATGATCTATCCGTTGATGATGTCACGTGGGGAGACAACAATTCCGGAAGTGTTGCCTGGACAGCGGCGGATGATGCGGATACGTACAATGTAAAACTTCTCCGCGGAAGCACGGTCAAAGAAACGTTTGATACGACCAATACTTCCTATGATTTTTCTTCCTATATTACTTCTACAGGCACCTACTATGTAAAGGTTCGTGCCTATAACAGCGGAACTTACGGAGAATGGACTGCGTCAGACGGATTTTATGTGGATTCGGATATCCTGACCACCGTGGAAAGCAATGCATCCAGTTCCTCTTCCGGATCCGGAAATACCGCGGGAGAATGGAAACAGAATACGGACGGAACCTGGTATTTTCTTCTTTCCAACGGGGAAAAGGCAGTCGGCTGGCAGACCATCAGCAACAAATGGTACTGTTTTGATTCGACCGGCTTTATGTATGCTTCCAAATGGATTGAAAGTACTTCGGAGACAGGAACCTGGTATTATTTAGGAGAGAACGGAAATATGCTGGTCAGCACAACCACGCCGGATGGCTATACGGTCGATGCAGACGGAAAATGGAAAAAATAGGATATCTTCATGATATTACTTTCGGCGACTGCATCGTAAATTAAATTGTCATTGACTTTAAGTAAGCTTCAGGGTTTATAATCTTTAAAAAGGATTATTGCAGGGCATGCAATGGGAAGAAGGGAAGGATGTCATACCTGGGGGAAGATATCAAAAAACTCGGATTTGGTCTCATGCGTCTTCCGAAAATCGGAGAGGCGATCGATATCGGGCAGACAAAGAAAATGGCGGATCTTTTTATGGATGCCGGTTTTACGTATTTTGATACTGCATGGGCATATCCCGGCAGCGAGGATGCCATCCGGCAGGCGCTGATCGAAAGGTATCCGCGCGATCGGTTTACCATCGCGACCAAGAATGCCTGCTGGAAGGAATGCAGGACAAGAGAAGATGCGGTCGGTCAGTTCGAGACTTCTCTGAAGCAGACCGGAGCGGGATACTTTGATTTTTATCTGCTGCACAATCTGGGAGAAGCACGAACGAAGGCGTTTGATGATTTTGATATGTGGAATTTTGTTTTACAGAAGAAAAAGGAGGGTATGATCCGGCATATCGGATTTTCCTTTCATGACAAGGCGGCGGTGCTTGAGGAGATTCTGAAAAAACACGCAGATCAGGTGGACTTTGTTCAGCTCCAGATCAATTATGCGGACTGGAACAATCCTGCCGTGGAATCCCGGAAGTGTTATGAAACAGCCCGCCGCTTCGGAAAACCGGTCGTCATCATGGAACCTGTCAAAGGCGGTACGCTTGCAAAGCTTCCGCAGGATGTTGAGGATATCTTCAAAAAAGCGGACCCGGATGCGTCAAGCGCTTCCTGGGCCATCCGGTTTGCCGCATCCCTTGACGGTGTTATTACCGTACTTTCCGGGATGTCGAATATCGATCAGATGCAGAATAACCTGTCCTATATGAAGGACTTTAAGAAGCTGACCGATGCGGAACGGAAAGTTATAGAAGATGTCCGTACAAAACTGGAATCCTACCGGTCCATTCCCTGTACCTCCTGCGGCTACTGCATGAAAGGATGCCCGCAGAAAATCGCAATTCCCGGTATTTTTGATGCCATGAATTTATACAAGATGTACGGGGACAGAAACGCGGCAAGAGGCAAATTCAAATGGAACACGGACGGAGTGGGACTGGCGAAGGGCTCTGCCTGCATCAGATGCGGTGCCTGTGAAAAGGTATGCCCGCAGCATCTGAAGATCAGAGATCTGCTGGCGGAAACGGTACCTGTTCTGGAAGAAAACGGAGAAAATGAAAAAAAGTAAAAGCCGGCAGCTTATTTCAGCGCGGGCGGCATAACGAAAAATGCGGAAAGCCGGCATTTTAAACAAAATCCTGATATTGACGACCTTTTTCACGATTGCTATAATAACATTTAGTATCCGGTTGCGACAGGCAATTTCAGCAGATTGCATAAAATATCGGACAAAAAATCCATGGAGGTGTAATGTCATATGGCAAAGGTCAAAGTAGGCGTAGCCGGTTATGGTACGATCGGTCAGCGGCTGGCTGACGGAGTCGCACTGCAGGAAGACATGGAGCTTGTCGGGATAGCGGATCTGGCTCCGACATTGTCGCTTCAGGCACTGAGAGAAAGAAATATGATAGGCGCGAACGGGGTGAAGTACAATCTTTACCTTGTAGACGGAGCGGATCCGGAAGCATTCAAGGCGAAAAAGATTCCGGTAGCAGGTTCGTTTGATGAACTGATGGATCAGGTAGACATCATGCTGGATTCTTCACCGGGAGGTGTGGGAGCCAAGAACAAGGAACTGTATCTGAAAAAGGGAGTAAAGGCCATATTCCAGGGCGGAGAGAAGAACAATGTTGCTGACGTGTTCTTCCACGGATATGCAAATTATGAAAAGGGCCTTGGAGTAAATTACCTGAAACTGACATCCTGCAATACCACGGGACTGATCCGCAGCGTTGACTGTCTGGACAGGGCATACGGGATTGAGAGAGTGGCAATTACGATCATCCGGCGAGTTGCGGATCCGGGAGATTACCACAGGGGACTTACGAATGCGCTTCAGATCGATAAAGCGCCGTCACATCAGGCAGTAGACCTCATGACGATCATGCCGCATGTTCAGGCAACAGGGATCCTGGTGCATACGCCTGTTACGCACGGCCATATCATTACAGTGGTCGCGACCCCGAAAGACGGAAAGAAGATCACGAAACAGATGGCGCTGGAGGCATTTGAGAAGCATCCGCGTATCCGGGTAGTCAGGATAGATGACGGATTTAAGGGGAATGCATCTTTCTTCAAATACGCGAGGGATCTCGGGAACCGCCGCGGTGACATGTATGAGATCGGGCTGTGGGAGGACTCCATCGTGGAGAGCGGGAATGACCTGATGTATGCCATCAACATTCCGCAGGAGAGCGTGACCATTCCGGAGACGATGGATGCAATACGTGCATCCATGAACATGCAGACAACGAGGGAAGAAGGTACTTCGATGACAAACAAGTACCTCGGAATCGGTATATTTAAAGACATATAATAATATGATGTGGCTGCCAAAAGTGATATCACGGATTGCCTGCACTTTGTGCTCCCGCAATCCTGCCAAACATTCGGAATTCATGGGGCCCCTGCCCCACTTCTTCCTTATGTTTGGACGTGTCACAAATCCTTATTCCCACCTGCAGGCAAGTCTACGTGGGAAACGGACTTTTGACACTGATATCATAACATTACCGAAAACAGAGGGGGCTGCCGCAGCGGGAGACTTGCGGCAACTCTTTGCTGTTTTTTTAACATGTTCATGTGCCCGTACCGATGGAAACATCCGGTCGGAAGGAGACAGAAAATGAGATTCGGCATAAAAACATTGGATGATTACGATGTGAAGGGAAAAACCGTACTTTGCAGGGTGGATATCAACCAGCCTGTTGACAGGGCGAAAGGAACCCTGAAGTCAACCACACGCATCAAAGCATGCGTGCCTACAATAAAGGAATTATCGGACAAAGGCGCCAAAGTTGTTCTTCTGGCGCACCAGGGAAGCGATATCGAATATAAGAATTACTATACCCTGCTTCCGCACTCAAAAGTGCTGGAGGAGATGCTGGGGCATGAATTGAAATTTATTGATGATGTATGCGGTCCGGCGGCAAGGGAAGCGATCAAACAACTGAAAAACGGTGATATACTGCTTTTGGATAATGTGCGTTTTATGGCGGAGGAGCAGACTCTTTTTGAAATGAAATTAAAGCTTACGCATGAGCAGATGGCAGACACGGAGGTAGTAAAGAAACTGGCACCGCTCGGGGACTTGTATGTGTGCGATGCTTTTGCGGCAGCGCACAGAGACCAGCCGTCATTATGCGGTTTTGAAGAAGTGCTTCCGTCAGCCATGGGAAGACTTTTTGAGAAAGAATACTGTGTCATATCGGACCTGATGGAAAACCCGAAAAGGCCCTGCATCTTTGTGCTCGGCGGAGCCAAGATATCCGATGCCTTTCTTATGATGGACAGCGTATTGAAAAAAGGTGCTGCCGATAAGGTACTGACCGGGGGGCTGGTAGGAAACATCCTGCTGACAGCCAGAGGAGAAGAAATCGGTAAGGGCAGCCTGGATTTTATCATGAAGAGCAATTACGGGGAATATATTGAGGTTGCCAAAAAGCTGTATGAGCAGTATCCGGATAAGATCGTGCTTCCAAAAGATCTGGCATGGGTTGAAGGCGGCGAAAGAAAAGAAGCGAGCGTCGGACAGATCCCTGCGGGCATCGGCTCTGTCGATATCGGAAGCAGAACGGCAACAGGCTATGCGGATATCATCAATGCTTCCAAGACGGTATTTGTAAACGGACCAATGGGCGTATTCGAAGAAGCTCCGTCGGAATTCGGCACAAAAACGGTGTGGGAGGCCCTCGGAAGTACCGGCGGATATACGGTCGTAGGCGGCGGCGACAGCATCACGGCGACCACCAAGTACGGACAGACCGAAAATATAAATTATATCTGTACAGGCGGCGGAGCCCTTATTCGTTTCTTAACGGGGGAGGAACTTCCCGTGGTAAAAGCCCTGCGTCACGGCAGCCTGAAGTAAAATCTGTCCGGACAATTTATGATAGGATCGCGGGAGCAATCCGTGATATTACTTTCGACACCCGCATCGTGATATAACAAACAGAAAGGTGTTTCTATGAAATTTGAACTTGGCTTTGGAAACGGGGTTCAGGAGATTGAAATACCGGATGCCAATGTTCTTGATGTTCTCGAACCGAATGACGTTCCGGAAGGCCTGACAGGAGAAGATGCTGTCCGGGATGCGCTGCAGCATCCCATAGGGTCACGGAGACTGAAGGATATTGTTAAACCCGGAGAAAAGATAGTCATTGTAACAAGCGATATTACAAGACCGTGCCCCACATGGAAGATCATGCCGCCGCTTCTGGAAGAACTTGAAGCGGCCGGAGTCGATAAAAAAGATATTACACTTGTTTTTGCGCTTGGGAGCCACAGAAAACAGACGGAAGAGGAACACAGGCATCTGGCCGGAGAAGCCGTTTATTCACAGATCAAATGTATGGATGCGGACACTTCGGATTGTGTTCATATGGGAAATACCGTGCACGGGACGCCGGTCGACATCGCGCGTACGGTTGCCGAAGCGGACAGACGCATATGCCTGGGCAACATCGAATATCATTATTTTGCCGGATATTCCGGAGGCTCCAAAGCCATCATGCCGGGCGTTTCCACAAGAGATGCCATACAGAGCAATCACTCCATGATGGTGCAGGAGGGCGCACATGCCGGAAAACTGGAGGGCAATCCCGTTCGGGAAGATATTGAGGAAGCGACGGATATCTGCCGGGTGGATTTCATCCTTAATGTTGTTCTGGATGCCCATAAGGAAATCCTGAAGGCGGTAGCGGGAGATGTAAAGAAAGCGCACCGGGAAGGCTGCCGGTTTCTGGACGGATTGTATTTAAAAAAGATCCCGCACCGGGCGGATATTGTGGTTGTGAGTCAGGGAGGCGCCCCGAAGGATCTGAATTTGTATCAGACACAGAAAGCACTGGACAATGCAAAACATGCCGTTAAAAAAGGCGGAGTGATCGTTCTTGTCGGTTCCTGCAGGGAAGGGCTCGGGGAAAAGATTTTTGAAGACTGGATGAAACGGTCCCGGACGCCGGATGAACTGATCGAATGGATCGGAAAGGATTTTAAACTCGGCGGACATAAGGCGGCGGCCATAGCGCTTGTTTTGAAAAATGCAGATATTTATCTTGTTTCCGATATGCCGGCAGAACTGACGGAGAGCTGTTTTATGAAGCCGTTTTCAAATGCACAGAAGGCCGTGGATGAGGCATTTAAAAAATGCGGAAGCAATGCAGAGGTTATCATCATGCCGTACGGAGGATCAACGCTTCCGTCAGCATCGGATAAATAATTACAATCAAATCATATGATAAAACGGAGGAAACAAAATGAATTACGCTGAAGAGTCATTAAAGCTGCATAAAAAATGGAAAGGAAAAATCGAAGTAATAGCAACGGTCCCTGTGGAAACCAAGGAAGACCTGTCGCTTGCTTATACTCCCGGTGTGGCTGAGCCGTGTCTTGCAATCCAGAAAGATATCAATGAGTCATATGAACTGACAAGACGTCATAATCTTTGTGCAGTCATTACGGACGGAACGGCTGTTCTGGGTCTCGGCGACATAGGACCGGAAGCCGGCATGCCGGTAATGGAAGGAAAATGCGTCCTGTTCAAAACGTTCGGGAATGTGGATGCCTTCCCGCTGTGCATCAAATCAAAGGATGTGGATACGATCGTTAACACGGTATATATGATTTCAGGTTCTTTCGGAGGCGTTAACCTGGAAGATATTTCCGCTCCCCGGTGTTTTGAAATAGAGCGCAAACTGAAAGAAAAATGCGATATCCCGATCTTCCATGATGACCAGCACGGAACGGCAGTGATCACACTTGCAGGGCTGATCAATGCACTGAAGGTTGTCGGAAAGAAAAAGGAAGATGTAAAGATCGTTACGTCCGGAGCCGGAGCAGCTGCCATATCCATTACAAAGCTTCTTCTGTCCTACGGGTTTAAGGATATCACCATGTGCGACCGTACGGGAGCCATTTATAAGGGACGTGAGAAAGGAATGAACTGGATCAAGGAAGAAATGGCGGAAGTGACCAATCTTTCGCATAAAGAGGGAAGCCTTGCCGATATGCTTGTCGGTGCGGATATCTTTATCGGCGTATCAGCGCCGGGGACCGTGACAACGGATATGGTAAAGACGATGAACAGAGATGCGATCGTATTTGCCTGTGCCAATCCGACACCGGAGATCTTCCCGGATGATGCCAAGGCAGGCGGTGCAAAGGTCATTGCAACAGGCAGAAGCGATTTTCCGAACCAGATCAATAATGTACTTGCCTTCCCCGGCATATTCCGCGGTACGTTTGACGTACGTGCAAAAGAGATCAATGAAGAGATGAAGATGGCGGCAGCCAAGGCGCTTTCAGGTCTCATTTCCGATGAAGAACTCGAAGCGGATTACATCATCCCGAAGGCATTTGATAAGAGAGTGGGAGCTGCGGTGGCAAAAGCTGTTTCGGAAGCGGCAAGAGAGTCCGGCGTAGCACGTATCTGAAAAGATATTGAAACAAACAGAACTGTTCACCTGGAAAGGTATCTGCAGAACGGTATGAATGCATTGCCATACATACAGGTACAACAATTTCAAAACAAGGAGATTTACAATGGATGCATCGAAAAAGAAAGAACTTGAGAAATTGGCGATAAAGATCAGAATAGGCATTGTGGAGGAGATCAAGGCCAGAGGCTTCGGGCATATAGGCGGTTCCTTAAGCATTACAGATGCGCTGGCGGTCCTGTACGGAGAGGTCATGCATTATGATCCGAAGAATCCCATGCTTCCGGACCGCGACAAGCTTGTCTGTTCAAAAGGGCATGCCGGTCCTGCCGTCTATGCAGCCCTTGCCATTGAGGGATTTTTCCCCTATGAGGTATTGAAAACATTAAACCAGCCGGGTACCCATCTTCCGAGCCATTGTGACAGAAATCTGACGGTCGGGGTGGATATGACCACCGGTTCGCTCGGACAGGGTACTTCCCTGGCGGTAGGAATGGCGCTCGGAGACAGACTGGAAGGACGTAAGAGCAGAACATTTCTGTTTGTAGGGGACGGGGAAGCCGATGAAGGACAGGTGTGGGAAGCCGCCATGTTCACCGGAGCAAAAAAAATAACGAATCTGATCTGGCTGGTGGATGACAACAAAAAACAGCTTGACGGTTACACAAAGGATATCATCAATCAGTTTGATTTTGAGGAGAAATTCAAGGCATTCGGTTTTGATGCCAAAAGGATAGACGGAAATGATATAGAGCAGCTGCATGACATTCTGACTGCGCCTGTTTCGGACAAGCCCAGAGCAGTAATTCTTGATACGGTAAAAGGAAAGGGTGTCCCGGAGGTTGAACAGACCATGGGCAATCATTCCATGAAAGTAAAACCCGATGTCTGTGATAAATGGCTGCGTGACCTGAACGCCGAACTGGAAAAGCTTAACTGAGAAGGAGACGGAATATGAAAACAATTTATAACGGAGAAAAAGATGCCCGTATGTACAAAGATGTCATCGGCGCTACGGTAGATGAACTGATGGCTGAGGATAAGGATGTATTGTATCTTGATGCGGACCTTATGAGCTGCAGCGGGACTGAAAAACTTCTCTCAAAGTATGACAGGGCGGTTGACTGCGGGATTGCGGAGGCCAACATGGTGGGGATTGCCTGCGGAGCTTCTGCGGTAGGAATGAAGCCGATCGTTCATTCTTTCGGACCGTTTGCATCAAGAAGGTGCTTTGATCAGGTATTTCTTTCCGGCGGATATGCCGGCAATTCCGTGACGGTTATCGGAACGGATCCCGGAATTACGGCAGCCTTTAACGGCGGTACCCACATGCCCTTTGAAGATATGGCTCTGTACAGGGCTATCCCTCATGCAATCGTGGTTGACTGTACGGATGTATCCATGCTCAGTTCCTTCCTGAAAACAGCAAAGGATACAAAAGGCGTTAAGTATATCCGGGTACCGAGAAAAGAATCCTACCCCGTATATCCTTCGGATACGGAGTTCACGTTCGGAAAGGGCTTTGTGCTTCGGGAAGGAAAAGATGCCGTCATTGCAGCATGCGGGATTATGGTCAAAGAAGCACTGGATGCGGCCGCAAAGCTGGAAGCCGAAGGGATAGATGCAGCAGTGATCGATCCCTATACGGTAAAACCTCTGGATGAAGAACTGATACGGACATGGGCAGAGAAGACGGGAGCAGTGGTTACGGCTGAAAACCACAACAGGATAGGCGGACTTTACAGCGCAGTAAAGGAAATGCTGGACGGAGAAGCAAAAGTCGGATATGTGGCGATAGAAGATGAATTCGGCGAAGTCGGTCCGGAGGATTATCTTCGCACAAGATTTGATCTGACCGATGACCATATTGTCCGTGTCGTAAAAGAGACTTTGAAGAAGACAGGAAGAAAATAGTACAGCCCTTAACAGGTGATGCGGAAGCAGGTATAACATGTCGCTGACACAATCCCAGATAGCAAAACAGGCGGGAGTATCCAGAGGTACGGTGGACCGTGTGATCAATAATCGCGGTCATGTGGATCCCGGGGTTGAAAAGAAAATACGCAGGATCATAAAAAAAGAAGGTTATCATCCGAATCGGGCGAGTGTTCAGCTCATGCGTATGAAAAAGCCGATGCGTATCGGTGTTCTTTTACAGTCGGTGGAATCCCCTTTTATGAGGGATCTCCTTCGGGAAGTGGAATCCGTACGGTCCAAGATGCGTGCGGAAGGGACAGAACTCCTGGTTTATCCCAATCAGGGGTCCAATGTGGAGGAACAGATCTGTATTCTGAATGAGATGGAAGATGCCTGCGTGGACGGGATAGCCGTAACTCCTCTTGAGGAGGACAGGATATGTGACAGGCTGAGAAGCATTTCGGCCAGGATACCGGTCATTACTGTCAACCGGGATATGCCGGATTCCGGCAGAATGTGTTATGTGGGACAGGACAGCTTTCAGAGCGGCTGCGCCTGTGCCGGCCTGATGAATGTTCTGATCCACGGGCACGGGAGGGTATTGACCATCATCGGGCCGCCGTTTAACCGTTCCCACCAGAGCCGGTATGATGGTTTTGTCAGGGAAATAACCGCTTGTTACAACGGGATTGAGATTTTGCCGGCAGAGCAGGGCTACGATAATGTAAGGATCGCACATAACCTTGTATACAAGATGCTTTCGGAAGATAAAAAGATCAACGGAATCTATTTTGCAGGCAACGGTCAGGCAGGAGCCTGTGACGCGATCCGGGAACTTGGCCTGAAAGGAAAGATTCATATGGTGTGCCATGATTTGACGGAAGATAACGTCAGCAATTTAAAAGACGGGGTTATTGATTTCCTGATCGACCAGGATGTGCGTGCACAGGCAATTCGTCCCCTTGAGATCCTGACCGATTATATCCTTACAGGGAGCAAACCGGATAAGGAACTGCAGCTGACAATGATTAATTACCGAAATATATATAACATTTAGACAAAAAGTTCCAATTATTTTCATCTAATATGCACAAAGGAACAGGCCCAAAACCTATAAAAAGGTTTTGGGCCTGTTCCTTTGTGCGCGAGAACATGGCTAATTTTTTAACAAGATAATTAAAATTTTAACAATGAATGATCAAAAAATTGGGAAAGCAGTGCCAAAATGTAGTAAAAATATACAAAAAATATACCATATAATTATTCTATTTTCACATATTAAATAGAAAAATGGTTTCAAGGATTGACACGTATAGGGAAATGTGCTAATTTATGGCCAACAGGTCGTGTTCTCGGGAACATGCTATGGGGAGCGGTTCCGGGACGTGCCGTATTTTATGTAAAAGCCAGTGTTCAGTAGGTTTCACTAAAATAAAGGAGGAAAACAGATATGAAAAGAATTGGCAGAATGATTACAGCAACAGTATTGGCGGTATCGGTTTTATCTTCACTTACGGCATGCGGCGGCTCAAGCAGTACAGCAACCACAGCAGCGGCAACTACGGCAGCAGCAACAACGGCAGCAGCAACCACCAAGGCGGCAGAGACAACCAAAGCGGCTGCAACCACAGCGGCAGCAACAACGGCAGCAGCAACCACAGCGGCAGCCGCAGGCAGCGGGAAGGCATGCTCCATCGATGTCATTCTGAAAACAACATCTTCCGAGTATTGGAAATATGTTCAGTCCGGTGCCAATGATTACATGAAGGATCATCCGAATGTTAAGGTTGAAGTCAAGGGCGCTACTTCGGAAACAGCTTATGATGAGCAGCAGAACATGATAGAGACAGATCTTAACTCAGGCGCATATGATGCATTTGTCATTGCTCCTCTGCAGGCAGATCTGGTTAAGAAACTGATCTCCGGACAGAAGAAACCGATCGTTGCAGTTGATACCAAGATCGATGCTCCGGAAGTCCTTACATTTGTAGGCACGTCAAATGAAGATGCAGCCAAGATCGGCGGAGACGAAGCAGTCAAAGCTGCAAAGGCGGCAGGATGGACCGAACTGAATGCAATCTGCATTTCCGGTGTTCAGGGAGACAGCACGGCAACGGCACGTATGAAAGGTTATAAAGAAGGCATTGAAGCAGACGGCGGAAAGTTCCTTGACAATGAAGTTCAGTATGCCGATGCAGTAGCGGATAAAGCAGTTACATGTATGGAAGCAATTATGCAGAACCATCCGCAGGGTGTTGCCATGATCGTCTGCAACAACGATGATATGGCTATGGCAGCTGCCCGTGCAGCAAAAGATAATGCAGCCTATAAGAAAACAGTATTTGTAGGATTTGACGGCATCCAGTCGGCATGCAAGGCAATTCTTGCCGGTGAAGAGACATTGTCGGTTGCTCAGGAAGCTCATGACATGGGTTATAAGGCAGTAGATGCAGCAGTTCAGGCTCTGAACGGCAAGACATTGGATAAGTTTATTGATTCCGGCTGCTCGGTTGTGAATAAAGACAATGCACAGAAGCGGCTTGATTCTCTGCAGGGATATCTGAAATAAACAGTTATCACAGTATTAACTTCATAAACGCTGCCTGATTATCAGATGATGGGAATCGGTGCTGTTGGTAAGAAGCTTCCTGTATAACGGTATGAAAACTGTTTTCGGAAGCTTCTTATTCAACGGGCACTTACTGAATGGATAAATGAAAAGGTGAATAATCAATGAGCGAATATATTGTGGAATTGAAGAATATTACGAAACGTTTTCCGGGTGTCGTTGCATTAAAAAATATGCAGCTCAATGTTAAACCCGGAGAGATTCATGGACTGATAGGAGAAAACGGTGCCGGCAAGTCAACATTGATCAAGGTTCTGACCGGTGTCTATCAGGCGGAAGAAGGACAGGTCTTCGTTAACGGTACGGAACGGCATTTCAAATCTCCTGAAGAAGCCATAAAATCGGGGATCGCCTGCGTGTACCAGGAACTGAATATGGAGAAGCTGCTGAGCATTACGGATAATATCTTTATCAACAAATGGAAAAAGAATAAAAACGGGATGCTTGATTATGCCGAAATGAACAAAACAGCCGGAGAAGTCATGGCTTCTCTGGGAAAGGATATCGACCCGAGCAAAGCAGCTGGGACGTTCGGAATGGGTATCCAGCAGATGGTGGAGATCGCAAAAGCAGTTCTTGCCAATGCCAAGATGATCATCATGGATGAGCCGACTTCTTCTTTGAGCGACAAGGAAATCAATGAACTGATGAAAACATGCCGCAAGCTGAAAGAAAAAGGTGTCGGCATTCTTTTTGTTTCTCATAAGCTGGAGGAACTTTTTGAATTATGCGACAGAGTCACGGTCATTCGTGACGGTGAATATATAGATACAAAGCCGATCGGGGAATGGAATAACGATTCTCTGGTCAAAGCAATGATAGGCCGTACCCTGGACACCCAGTTTCCGAAGGAATACGGAACAAGATCAAAAGAGCCGTTCCTTAAAGTCGAAAATCTGAAGGAAGCAGGGGTCTTGCGGGATGTTTCCTTTGAAGCATACGGCGGGGAGATCCTCGGATTTTCGGGCCTGATCGGGGCCGGTCGTACGGAAACCATGCGTGCCATATTCGGCGCGGATAAATTTGAAGGCGGAAAGGTGTACGTCAAGGGAAAGGAAGTACATATCAGAACTCCCAAGGAAGCGATCAAAGCCGGCATGGCATTTCTGACAGAAGACCGCAAGGGGCAGGGACTTGTTCTTGCACAGTCCATCAGCACGAATATGATCCTTGCGAATCTCAAAGGTTTTAAGAAGGGCCTTCTTCTGGATAAAAAGAAAATCCGGGAAAGGGGAGAGCAGAACATTAAAGATTTCAGCATCAAAGCCACTTCGCTGGAAGAAAAAGTTGCCCAGCTTTCCGGCGGCAATCAGCAGAAGGTGGTTATAGGCAAGTGGGTCAATACGGATGCGGAAATCTACATTTTTGATGAATCTACCCGCGGCATTGACGTGGGAGCAAAAGTGGAAGTATATCAGGTAATGAATAAACTCGTCAAAGCAGGCAAATGTGTTATTATGATTTCGTCTGAAATGCCTGAAATACTCGGGATGAGCGACCGTGTCATTGTGATGCGTGACGGAAAAATCACAGGATCCATGGATCGCGGTGAAGTTGCTTTTTGTCAGGAAGATATTATGAAAGCGGCATGGGAGGTATAACCAAAATGAAAAAATCTAATAATCTGTCATCATATGCAGGTACATTCGGTGCATTGCTTATACTATGTATTGTATTATCGTTTTCCTCCAAGAATTTCCTGGAGTATGCCAATATCATGTCCATTCTGAAACAGACTTCTTTTAATGCACTTGTATCGACCGGCATGCTGCTTGCACTGATCACGGCAGGAATCGATCTTTCTGTCGGTGCCATTGCAACCTTCGCCGCCTGTACAGCGGGTGCATTGCTGAAAATGGGCGTTCAGAATTCGGCACTGCTCATCATTGTGGCGCTGGCCTGCGGTGCACTGTTTGGATTTATAAACGGCACGCTGCTTACACGGCTGCATCTTCCTCATCCCTTTGTGTCTACGCTGGGTATGAAGAATGTGCTTTGGGGCGCAGCATTGATCGTAACGGGGTCCCAGATGATTTCCTTCAGCAATCAGGGAGTTGACGGCGTCATGTGGCTTGGCTCGGCAACGATCGGAGGTTTTCCGGTAAGTTTCATCGTAGTGATCATTGTTTATGTGATCCTGCACATCATGCTGACACGCACTGCGCTTGGACGTTCCATCTACTGCGCAGGCGGCAACATGGAAGCTACCCGTCTTTCCGGTATCAACTCGGCAAATGTCTTAACATTCTGCTATACTTTTTCAGGTATTATGGCAGGACTTGCAGGAATCCTTTCCATCGGACGTTCCGGTATCTGCAACGGTGCGAATGCCATTCAGCCATACGATACGGATGCCATTGCTGCCTGTATTATCGGCGGAGCGTCTTTCATGGGCGGAAAAGGGACCATGCTCGGAACCATGCTCGGCGCATTGATCATTGCTGTCCTGCGTAACGGATTTTCACTGCTCTCCGTTTCTTCTGCAATACAGAACCTGGTTCTCGGACTTGTTATTATCGGTGCGGTGCTTCTTGATGTAACACGTGAACGGATGGCAGCGGCAGCACTTCGCAATGCTGCAAAATAATTCCGACGGACAAATTCCGGCGGAAAAGAAATAAAAATGGAGATAAAATCATGAAAAACATTAAAATTGGAATTGCGGGTCTTGGAAGACTTGGAAAAGTTCATGCGGATAATCTGGCATTCCATATTCCGGGCGCGCAGCTTACAGCGGCATGTTCCATTGTACAGCCGGAGCTTGACTTTGCAAGAGACAGTCTGGGCGTGACCGATCTGTATACGGACTTTGACGAAATGCTGAAGAATGCGGATATGGATGCGGTGGCAATCGTAACAACGAGCGGACTGCATTGTACCCAGATCAAGGCTGCACTGGATGCGGGAAAACACGTTTTCACGGAAAAACCTCTCGGCGTTGATCTGGAGGAATGCCTGATGGCGGAAAAGGCAGTTGCAGCGCATCCGGACAGGATATTTTTCCTCGGTTTCATGAGAAGGTACGATCCTTCCTATGTCTACGCCAAAAAGAAGATCGAAGAAGGCGCGATCGGAAAGCCCTATCTGGTAAAAGCGGTGGGAATAGATCCCGAATCCGCAGTGCAGGGTTCCATTAAATTCGCAGCTACGAGCGGCGGGCTCTTTATTGATATGGCTTCCCATGATGTGGATCTGATGCGGTGGTTTTTGGGGAGCGAGCCGACAGAGGTATATGCACTCGGCGCAACCTTCAAGCATCCGGAATTTACGGCAGCGGGTGACAATGAAACAGGATGTGCGCTTTACCAGTTTGCAAACGGCGCCATGGCATCGCTTCATGTCGGAAGAACGGCACCTTACGGTTACCATATCGAGACAGAGATTGTCGGTACCGAAGGAACCATACGCATAAGTCCTGTACCGGAAAAAAATCTTACCATGATATATGATAAGAACGGTGCCTGCACGGAATGTGTCAGCGGTTTCCCGGAAAGATTTGCAGAAGCTTACCGCCTGGAAATGGCAGAATTCATCAACTGCGTGAGAGAAAACAGAAAGCCGGATATCTCGGTTCATGACGGAACAAGGGCAACGCAGATCACTTTTGCCACAACAGCCTCCTTTAAAAATCACAGGGTCGAAAAAATCGAGCAGTAAAATAATAGGAAGGCAGGGCACGGACTGCCGGACGGAAAGAAAATGAAAACAGGAGGGAATCGGTAATGTTTGATGAAAAGAAAGTTTTTCTTGGCATTGCTCCGATAGGCTGGTGCAATGATGATATGCCGGAGCTTGGAGGCGAAAACACATTTCAGCAGACCGTAAGCGAGATGGCTTTGGCCGGATTTACCGGAACGGAAATCGGGAACAAATATCCGGGTGATCCGGCTGCATTGAAGAAAGCACTGGATCTGAGGGGGATGCGGATTGCCAGCAGATGGTTTTCTTCTTTTCTGCTGACGGAACCCTATGAAGAAGTGGAAAAGGATTTTATTTCCAATCTTGATTTTCTTGCCGCGGTCGGAGCAAACAGGATCAATGTGAGCGAACAGAGTTATTCCATTCAGGGGAAGACCGATATTCCTATCCTGACGGGCAGACATAAGCATGTCATGTACGATGATGAATGGAAGATGTTTACGGATGGCTTAAACAGGCTCGGGAAGGTCGCCTCGGACCGCGGATTTAAGCTTTGTTTTCATCATCATATGGGTACGGTCGTACAGACATCGGAGGAAACAGACCGTATGATGCAGAACACGGATCCGAGATATGTATTCCTGTGCTATGATACCGGTCATTTCACCTTTGCGGGGGAAGATCCTCTGGCGATGCTGAAAAAGTATGTGGATCGGGTAGGCCATGTGCATCTTAAGGATATGAGGCTAAACGTCGTGGACGAAGCGAGGAAGAATAACTGGAGTTTTCTTCAGTCAGTCAGGAACGGTGCTTTTACCGTGCCGGGAGACGGAGACGTGGACTTTGATCCGGTCTTCAAGGTTCTTGCGGATGCGAATTACAGCGGATGGCTGCTCGTGGAAGCGGAACAGGATCCCGCAAGGGCAAATCCGCTTGAATATGCCATGAAAGCAAGAAAGTATATCAGAGAGCATACCGGAATTTAATTTTTCAGAAAAGCAGAAAAGCAGAAAAGCAGAAAAACAGAAAAGCAGAAAAGCAGAAAAGCAGAAAAGCAGAAAAGCAGAAAAGCAGAAAAACAGAAAAGCAGAAAAGCAGAAAAACAGAAAAGCAGAAAACAGAAAGCCCGGAAATCAATGATGCATGTCATAAAAATGGGATAAGAAAAGGAGCAATTCAAATGGCAAAGAAATTAAGAATCGGTGTGATAGGTGCAGGACGGATCGGAAAACTGCATGCAGCAAATCTGGTCAACTCTGTTCCGGATGCGGAAGTTGTTGCGATTTCCGATATCTTTGAAGAGAGTGCAAAGAAAGTTGCGGCGGAACTCGGAATCCCGCAGGTCTGCAAGGATTATAAAGATATTTTAAAGAATCCGGATATCGATGCGGTATTCATCTGTTCTTCTACGGATACGCACAGTCCTATCTCTGTTGAAGCTGCGAAAGCAGGGAAACATATTTTCTGTGAGAAGCCGATCGATCATGATCTTGCAAAGATCAAACAGGTTCTCGCTGCCGTAAAGAAAAGCAATGTCAAATACCAGGTCGGTTTTAACCGCCGTTTTGACAGGAATTTTAAACACGTTGCCGATTGTGTGAAAAAAGGAGATTTGGGGAAGGTCGAGATCGTTAAGGTATGTTCCCGGGATCCGGAGGCTCCGCCTGTATCCTACGTTAAGGTTTCCGGAGGGATTTTCCTGGATATGACCATCCATGATTTTGATATGGTGCGTTACCTGACCGGGAGCGAAGTGACCGAAGTTTCCGCGATCGGTACCTGTCTTGTAGATCCCAAGATCGGCAAAGCCGGTGATGTGGATACCGCAATCATCACCATGAGATTCAAAAACGGCGCACTGGGTGTGATCGATAACTGCCGTGCGACTTCCTATGGCTATGACCAGAGGATAGAGGTATTCGGTTCCAAGGGCATGATGACTGCCGATAATGAAACGGCAAACAACACAAAATTCTACGGAGAAGGCGGCGTAATGAGCGAGAAACCGCTTTACTTCTTCCTGGAAAGATATAATGATGCCTATATTCAGGAGGAAAAAGATTTCGTGGAAGCATGCCTGGAGAACAAAGATACTGTTGTGAATGCAAATGACGGACTTGCTCCTGTCCTGATCGGGCTTGCCGCAGCGGAATCCTGCAAAAAGGGTGGAATTCCTGTGAAAGTTAAGCTATAATCCGGAGACAGGATCAGAGATCAGAAGGAGTTGTCATGAAAAAAGTGTTCGGTTATCCGGAATTTGATGAAAAGGGTGAACAGATCCTAACAACCTACGATAATGAATACAGCGATATGCTGATGGATATCCGTGTGTACCGGATAAAGGCGGGTACGGAAAAAACCTTTGGCAGAGAAGCGGAGGAGGTGGCAATCCTGCTCCTTTCCGGGAAGATTACCTATACCTGGAATGATAATACGGAATGCGCATCCCGAAAAGATGTTTTCACAGAGGGACCTTACTGCCTTCATTTATATGCCGGAAGTTCTGCAAAAGTAACTGTTGAACGGGATTCGGAGATCCTGGTACAATGTACCAGGAACACGGCTAAGGAACCGGCAGTATTCTATTACCCGGAAGATGTACCATGGAAATATTCCTGCAGGGGGAAATTCGGAAATACTGCGAACAGGCGTGTGAATACGATCTTTGATCATGAGATCGCACCGAAATCCAATATGGTACTCGGTGAAGTCCTGAATGATCCGGGCAACTGGTCCGGGTATCTTCCGCACTGCCACCCTCAGCCGGAAACCTATTATTTTAAATTTGACCGGCCGGAAGGTTTCGGGGCGAGTTTTGTAGGTGATGAGGTGTTCAAAAGCGTTGACGGGAGCTTTTCCGCAATTCCCGGAGGGAAACTTCACCCGCAGTCTGCGGCACCGGGATTTACCATGTATACCTGCTGGATGATCCGACATCTGGACGGGAAACCCTGGAATCAGACAGACAGAAATGAGGATCCAAGGTATTTGTGGCTGCATGACTATCAATAACAGGTCAATAAAAATGTCGGGTATTGAAAAAAACGGTTTCAAGTGAGATGTTATGAAAAGAGTTCATTACGCCTGTAGCTGTCTGCGGCAGCAGGCGTAATTTTTTTCAGAATAAGAGACATGGATCAACTTTTATCATCATTTTACGATTGCGGGGACAGGTATGGGAATAACATTAAAATTGGGGATATTTGTTTTTGCTGTGCAATTTTTGGCCTGTATTATTAAAGGATTATGCGGGTTTGGAAATCCTCTTTTTTCAAACCCGGTTCTGGCAATGGAATTGGACAATAAAGTGATCACCCCCATGCAGATACCGATAGACTGGCTGCTGAATCTGATCCTTGCCGTTAAAAATAAAAAGTACTTAAATTGGAAGATCACAATACCGGTTTCCATCTGTGTGATGATAGGCGTTGTTCCCGGAGCACTGTGCCTGAAATTATCGACGCCCTGGATTTTAAAGACACTGTTGGGCTTATTTGTGATAGGGCTCGGCATTGAGATGTGGACACGCAAGGTAAATCAGAAACATCAGGAAAACAGGATATTGATGATTGTATTGTCCATTGCTTCCGGATTCACCGCCGGACTGTATGGAATCAATATGATTTTTATGGCCTATATAGAACGAACATCAAAGAACAGACAGGAGTTTCGGAGCAATGTTTGTTTCATTATGCTGCTGGAGAATACGTTCCGGATTCTTGTCTATATTGTTACGGGAATTTTCACAAGGCTCACCCTTATTCTTACGGCAATAGCGCTGCCGGCGGCACTTCTGGGGTTGATGGCCGGGAGCCGTCTCAGCCTGAAATTCAGCGATGATAAGATAAAGAAAGTGACGATCATTATTTTTATTATCGGCGGAATCAGCATTCTTATCAAATCGCTCATCTATAGAAGCTGACGGATAAAAAGAAACATATTTATAAAAATCCGGCCCTTATGGATATAGGACCGGTTTAATTTCAGGATACCGCAGAAAAACAAAATGAGAGGTTCTGTATTATGAATCCAAGTGATGGGGTAACAATTTACAACGAATCCGGTATCCTGCTAAAAAGAGGCGCTGCATTCCATGTGCCTTCTGACTTTGCCATAAATAATTTATTTTATACAATCTGGTCAAATGAATATGTTTGTAATCAGGAATACTCCGTGAGACGTAATTTTCTTGAGTATTATTCTATAACACAGGTTCTGGAAGGAGAAATGGAATTTGAATACATGGGTAAAAATTTCAAAGTTTCTGCAGGCAACCTGGTTCTGATCGATTTACGTAATCCGCATTTCTATCGTGTTACCAGTCCACAGTGTGTCAAATGGGAAATATTATTTCGGGGAAATGCATCCGCCGCGTACTATGATCTGATTACATCACATTACGGTTATGTTTATAAAAATCAGGGACGTATTGCCAGTATTGTGAACAGGATCCGCGAGGAACTTATTTCTTCTTTCCCGGATGACCACAGAATTTCCTTCCTGATTCATGAGCTGTTAAGTAATATTCAGCTTCAGGATCATCCGGTTGTTCCACCAATCATTGAAATAGCCTTGGAATATATTAATAAAAATTATTCTCAGTCTCTGAAAATAGATGATATAGCGGATTATGTAAATCTCAGTAAGCATTACTTCTCGAGACAGTTTCAGGCTTATACCGGTTATTCCCCGCATGATTACCTGATATATGTACGTATTCTGGAAGCCAAGGAAATGCTTACCGAAAAACGCATGTCTGTAGCCGAAGTCGCGGAAGCTTGTGGCTTTGTAAATACTTCTCACTTTGTGCGTGTTTTTAAAGAAAAAACCGGACAGACGCCAGCTTCATTCCGTAACTTCTTTAATATGCTGAGAGACAACGTAAAAAAGTAATTTAAAAATCAGCGGTTTAACAAGCCGACTGTACAGCAGCGTGGTGATATGACATGCTGCCTTTTTATTTGTGTATCATAAACACCGTCTTTTCTTATTTTCATTCGGTCATCCTTGGGGTTTTATATACCACACTTCTACAATATTCCTTTTACTTTTATACCGCAGGTCCGGTTCTCTTTTTGGGAGTTCTGATCGTTACAAGTTCTGATCGTTACAGGAAGAACAATGTCATTTTCCGGTTTTGGCATGACTTTATCTTTTATTTCAGAAATTTCATTTCATATCAGGAAAACTGACATACAAAAAAGGACAATATCACAACAAAAAAGCTAAAAATGTTTATTGCATAGTAGAATTACCCAAAGTTGCAAAACAAAAATGGACATAGTTGCATGTCCAAATTGGACATAATTGCAAAGCTTTGTATCATGACTCTATG
>Ga0183098_10781_pt1 | contig 26193 bp, 40 predicted proteins | sample BioMet9_FD_128884 | JGI IMG/M metagenome (GOLD analysis project Ga0183098, IMG submission 128884) | Microbial communities from bioreactor (seeded with sewage sludge) at Lawrence Berkeley National Lab, California, USA - Biofuel... | ecosystem: Engineered > Bioreactor > Anaerobic > Unclassified ...
TTTTAAATTATATCAGATAATTGTGTTATAATTCAAAAACAATTAACTATATGTAACCATGTTCCCCATAGGATAACCATGTAATGCAGTACAGTGCTGATAATTTAAACACATTTTAATTAATCATAACAAATCATAACCACGTTTTGCAGTGGATAACTTGTACGCCGTCGGCAAATGGTAGGCAAATAGTTGAATTAAATAAATAAATAAAAACCAGGGTGTGCCTATGAAAATAAGCACACCCTTTTTGTTTATTTTGTCAAATTTTACGCATTTTTTCTAGTAAGACCAGGACCTTGTCATATTCATTGTCCGTCATGGCAATATTACGACGCCGCGCGCCTTCCGGTAAGCGTTTTTTAGGTCCTGTGCCTTTACGAGCACCGCCCCGTGGTTTTTCGTTTTGGATAGCGATGCCGACACCATTTTCTTCGTCTTGGACAGCATCAGCGATGTACTTTCCTGTTTCTGTATAGATTTTTCCGTCATCGATGGTCAATTCAATGTTTTTCTTAATATATTTTCTAAGGATTAGCTGGTCGGCGCTTGTAGCTCCTTTCCAGTTCCATTTATCAAATTTATTCATATTTTTCACTTGCCTTATCTATTACTTCCTCGGATGTCACCCAAAATTCAGGCTCTTCTTTCAGCAATTTCGAGAATAGTACTCTATAACCAGGCACGCAGCACTCTGATTGACCAACAGTGCAGGATATTTTCCCGTCACTGTCTATTATTAATATTGCTTGACCGTCAAATTCATTATAATCTTTGACATCCTGTTCAATATCCATAATTTCGCTTTCTTTGGCTAATTCTTCATAAAAATCAATAACATCTTGCAAGGAGTTGCCAATATTAAAGCAGTTACCGGTTGCTTCACATGGCTTCACGTAGGAATCTGTCCCCACATAATTTCCTTCATTATCTATCCAAATTACAAAAGTGCTGTTTTCGCTTAACTTTTGAGCATTCTCACTTAAATCATAATAATATTCGTTTGAGGATACTTGCTTATAATTTTTCATTTTAATGCATCTCCTTTATTTATCTTTCCATGGTTAAATTATACCTTATTCAAGTTTGAATGTCAACACATTTTTCAAAAATATTCAAAAATATTCAAAACGCTACGAATAGCACCAGTACTGCGTTATAGCATTTTGCTATAAATATGTTTTTATAAAATCGCATAAAATTTATAAAAATTATCGCATAATTTTGAGCATAAAAATAAGCCCTCGGCTTATAACCGGGGGCTTTGCTCTGATCAGGAGCATGACGACAAATGAATTCTAAAAACATTAACCATGATTATTATACTATTTGGCTATTGAATATGCAATAATTCCTATTGTTGCACCACCAACAAAGCTCCAAAATGAATGTTGTATTACTTCACGGCGTTGAACTTCCCTTTCCTTTTTGATTTGATTGCTCAACGTCTTGTAAGATTTGTTCTGTTCTTCTATTAATGTCAATGCATTCGTTAATGAGGTTTTTGCTGTTACTAATTCCTTCTTGGATAATTGTATTTGATTCTGTGCTTCCTGCAATTGCTGTGCTTGCATTATCGCTTGCTTCTGTGGCTCGGTCAACAGCGCTAGTGCCATTTGTAACTTCGTGTCCAATAGCTGCGTTTGTGTCTGTAATTGTTTGAATTGAGTTATCGACATCACTATTTGTTGGGGCGCTTCTTCTGCTAAACACCCACAAGGAAACAAAAACGATAAGGATAACGCCAACGGCAACATAAATTTTAGTTTTAGTTTCCACACCGCTTACACCTCTTCCTAAAATATAGATTTTATACCTTGATAAAGCATATAGGCAACATATATGTACAATACAATTCTTAAATATTTTTCAGCACCTGAAATATAAGTTTTTAACTTCTCCCACATTGAAAGACCATGAGCTTTTTCATAAGCATAGAAAACTTTTAATGCTTCTCTGCATTCCTTAATCATTTTGACAACAGATTCTTTTGCTTCCGCAATTTCTTTTTCGTCCATTGTCTCTAGCTTTTCAAGGGTAATTTGTGACAAGTCCATGTCCAATACACTTGTTTCTGCTGTTTCTTCCACAATAGGAGTTGTAGTTTCGTTTGTTTCAGATACATTTTCTTTTATTTCAGAAACATTTTGTACCGCTTCACCAACATTTTGAGTAGTTTCACTTGCATTTTGTTGTCCTTCGGTCATTTTTATACACGTTCCTTTCATTTTTGTATTAAAACCTTCATACACCACGAGGTTTAGCGGAGAGCGTTTTTATTGGATTGCATAGGGAAACATAAAGGGGTATTTTGGAAACGAGCCGTAAAAAGAAATAAAAAGAGAGTTTTTAGCCTTTTTTTATTTTAACTAACCCATGTGTAGCCGTTCGGGCTTTCTCCGTTGTCTCTAACGTCAACATGAACAAATTGACTGTCATAATATCTGCCTATACCGTCAAATCCAACTTTTACCGCTAAATCTGCCAATTCGTCAACCGTTAATCCGTCGCAATAAATATCTGCCGCAGTGCCATCTACGTGTTGGCTATTAGGAACACCGCCAACTTCTGCATTATGTTTTGGGCAACGGTACATGCAGGAAATGTGTATAGGTTCTCCAGCCAGTTCTCTTAGTTCGTCCAACTTGGAAAGTAAAACATCACTCATTCCGTTTTCCGGTAATTGCCCACAGCACTTACAAACCTCTTCAGCTTCCGTAAAATATTTACTCATGTTCTTTCTCTCCTTCTTCTTTCGCTACCGGTTTCCCCGGTTCTCCTAAAGCGGTGTTATATTTTCCGTTTATGAACTTATTTACTAACTGCGTAACGGCACCGCCGCCACCCGTTAGATTAGCGAACGTGTCGTAGTTATCCCATTTCTGCCCTTTATAAAGCAAATAAAACGATCCTAGTAAAAACGCCGAATAGCCAATAAAGGCTATCCAGCGTGTAAAGGACCATTCCCCATTTTCTTTTAACATTTCCAGTAACTTTTCTTTCATGCTATCCCTTCAATTCTTTTAGATGCTTCCGGATTACAGGCGGTATCACATGGCCATAACCACCACGGTCAGCATTTTCTATAATAGATATAGCTTCCATGACACCAAACCCTGCTATAACGGTATAACGGCAAAAATCCGTCTTTAAGACCATATCCACTAAAACACCAAAGGAAACCGCAATCAATATAGAAAGCTTTTTCATAACTCCCTGGTACCCACGTTTTGAAAAAATGGTATGTTCATGCCATGCTGCATACATCCCTGTTGCATAATCCACAACCATTAGAATAAACAACGCCATCAATTGTTTGTCAAAGCCGCCTACTGCTGCAGCAATAAAGCCACCTATAATTCCGGAAATTGCAATTATTTTAATTTCTGTTTTGGAATATAAGTTAGCCACAAAATAAAATACATCAGAAATTTGGATCATCTCCCTAGCCCTTTAAATTTTCTAGTTTTTCATCTATTAAAATAAACACATCATCATCTCCAATTTATAAAACTTTAATAACATTAATAGTATCATAACAACTATGAAAATCTCCATCAATAGTATTCCAATAATAAATAAACAAGAAATTACTTGTTGATAAGGTTGTATATTCAATAGATTCATAAGTATTATGATTTTCCGTATTTCCCCATGTTGGTACATAACTTTTTGATATATTAACAGAAGCAACTAGTGGAACAGTTGGATTAGCCGCAACTCTCATTCTATTATGTACATACATAGAAATTCTATATGTTGTGTTTGGCTCACATGGCATAATTGCCGTACGTACAGATAAATTTGTATTATCATAATACCATACAGGATTATAATCAAATCCTGTAATTCCGTAAACCCAACCACCTATTAAATCATATCCACCATTCAAAATAAATAAATTTGTTTCTATACTATTTTTCCAGACTAAACTATTACCATGATATACTTCTTTTATATAATGCCCATTGTGATAAATTTTTTTAATTAGATGCCCATTATGTGAAATAGTCATTTTTATCACCTATTCCGTTATGAAATAAAAAGTGTTTGCATCTGGTGTTGCAGGAAGTGCGGCTACTTCTTGAAATTTAGCATCAATCTGTGCAACAGTATAAATACTTCCCCATTCTGTCGCAAAATCAGTATTATTAGTTTTTATTAAAGCTTGACCAGTTGTACCCCCGGCTGCAACTCCTGCACCAGGCAATCCTTGTATACCTTGCTCTCCTGTGTCTCCCTTTGGTCCTTGCACTCCAGGTTCTCCAGTATCACCCTTTAAACCTTGTGGGCCAGTCAACCCCTGTTCACCCTGTATACCTTGTGCCCCAGTATCGCCCTTTTCTCCTGGTAATCCTTGTGGACCAACCGCACCGTCCGCTCCATTAGCTCCCGTATCACCCTTTGCTCCTTTTAATGATGCTAAAAACTCTTCCCGACTTCCGATATTTCCGGTATCTAGCCAAATCTGATAAGCACTTGTTATTGATGCCAAAAAATCTGTTTCCGTTCCTGTATTACCAGCAGCTAACCAAATATCATAAGTGCTTTTTCCGTCTGCACCGTCTGCCCCAATGGCTCCAATATCACCTTTTGTTCCTTTTATTGCGGTAATGAAATCTGCTTCTGTTCCAGTATTACCCAAATCCAACCAAACTTGGTATGCACTTTTCCCATCAGCTCCGGCAGCACCTGTCGCCCCATCTGCACCGGCTTCACCTTTGGCTCCCGGTGTTACCAAATTTAAAACCATAGTTACATTTTTAAATGTTAATTTCATTATCATCTTGTAACATCCCTTTCTACATTTATTACAATGTTTTCCAGCGTGCTTGCAACAAGACCGTCAACGGTATATTGTATATCGCTATAGAGTGGTCCAACCGCCCATTCTGAGGTGGGACCAGCTCTAAATAAATATTGACCGGGTGCTCCTGTAGATTCAGTAATTTCTAATTCATCAATTAAAACATCATACCTATCTCTAATCTGACATTTCAAATTGCTCGCAATTCCTGTTATTTTAGTTACCCCATCGTCTTCAAAAATTTCGTTTGAAAAACCAAAAGAGTCTCCGCGTTTCATGTTAACACTAGACATATTTGTATCTCCTTCCTTAGCTAGGCACCTTGGTTAAAATTCTAATTAATTCCGCCGCTGTCTGCCCTGTGATTAACGGTATACGTCCATTATCGGTATAATGTTTCGATAATAATTGCTTTGAGTTGTCTGCAATGTTAATCATGTACAAAGCATTGTTTGGACAATTTAAAAATAATATTCTCTCATCATCCAATGGTGTTACTTGTGGCGGCGTTTCAAACTTGGTAAAATTGTCAACCATAGTTGATACGTCCATGCTCCAATTTGCATTTTTCAATAAAAAATAAGCAGGAGTCGTGCCTGATTCGCTACCTACAACCGGATGATATTCAAATGTAAAACCATACCCGCAATCACAGCTATCAATTGTATATGTCATATCGTCAACAGGAGTTTGCGATTCAATATCAATCGTCTCTGTGGCAGATATATGATATGGCCAAGGTAGGTAGTCCCCTGGTTGCCAACCGCTCGGCACAACATAAGCAGGTTCGCCAGCTACCGAAACATTGTATTGTATCTGCTTATGTCTGCAGCTCAAAGAAACGTTGCTTATTTCTTGCTGATTCAGAACTTGATTTATTGCCAAATTCTTATCAATATAGCTATCTCCACAAGCAATAATACTTGCAATCGAAGCCTTGGAAACATAGGTAGAGCCGTATTGTATAGGATTATAATGCCAATCCGCTTGATGATATCCTCTTATCGCTTCTATGTATATGTTTGAAGATGTCCATATAGATGTAAATATTAAACCATCGTCATACCGTATTAAATTAACGCCAGAAATGTTTGCTTTCGGTTTATTAATTGCGTACGATTCACCGTCAGGCACGTAATTATCGGATATTAAGCTAAAAGCATATTCGCAAGCTACGTGCCACGCAGAGATAGCATTATTAGGTATCTGTGCCTGTTTTTCTTCTTGCGTAAGTTCTACAATATTTGAATACAATAAAGACAAACCGGATGTATTACTCAAACTTGAACACGCTTCATAAACAATATCATATTTGTCTTTTATAGTAGCAGTATAATCGTATGTATTTAATATTCCATCATTTTTATATTTAATCATAACTACATGCCCGGTTGTATTATAGACTTCCCCCTCTGTTGTATAATATCGGCTATACTTAAAATCATTTAAAAATACTGACCAATAAACGTCACCGGCATCATCAATATAACCATCAACATTTAAAACACCGTTATAAGAATATGGCAGCGTTACCGTGTAATTGGTATATCCAGTCGCTGTCAAAATATAAATTTGTACTTGATTCCCCGAACCCATCAGCCAGACGAATTTTGTTCCTTTAGAATTATAAATAAATCTGCCGCCAATTATGGTACCGGGAATTTCCATGTACTCTAATGTTTCTGCATTATAAATTCTAAAAATTGGATTATTGATTGCGCCTTGCCAAATAAAGTATTTGCCGGTATAAGGCATTGCGGCTGCCATTTGCATGGGGAAATTAGTATTTTTTTTTGTCCCAAAAGCGTAATTGCCATCAGTCCAAACCAAATCCCCTACATCAAAAATACGATTGCCAAGCGGTGTCTTTTTGCCGCTGTCTGTAGTAATAAATACATCATTAACAGCCAGCACCTTCTCCTGAATCATTTGCCAATCACCACCGCTCGATTATGCGAGTCATTAAAAATAATATAAACATAATCACCGTCTGATACGTCCACATCAACCGCTACGCTGTAATTGTAATCAGCACCGTCAACTATTATTCTGTTGCCGGAAATCATCCCTCTTTTTATCGCTGGTTCGGTTGTTCCCTTATTGTTTTTCATTATTCGCGCGATAGTATTAGCTAATGATTGCACACCCATATCAATACCACCTCACAATCACGATCTGCTGCATTGTTTGTTCCGGAGTTTTGTGAATGTTATTGCTTTCCAAATAATAAACATTACCACGCCATGAAATCTTATTAATGAAATCGCAAAAATTATTGCCAAAATATGTTAATGATATTTTTTCTTCAGTTTTGCCGTTGAGCGATTCAATCGCCGAGGCAATCCTGTTTAAGGTGGGCGAATCTGAAACATTAATACTCATATCGCCGCTAAATCGCCCGGATAATTTCACTCGTTTAGGTCCTACTTTATTAGTATGTCCGGAATATGTGGAATTGTCTTTTATCGCCCATGGCGAAGCTTTCGCTCCGGGATTACCCGTCACTATCTGCGAATTCATTAAAACACCGTCACGATAGACAGCAACACCCCAGTGTCCTTGGCCCATGTCAGAATATATGGTTTCATTCACAACGGTGACAACTTCATCTGCAAAAGCTTGTTCACTAAAATTAGTGTCAATGTAATTGAAGCCTTTGGTTGTGGTAATAATCGTTTCGGTGGATTTTATTAAGTCTCTGCCATTCGTAGCGAAAACATTGACTAAAGTAGATTCATTCGTGACAGAAGTTACAACCCTGTAAGGGATATTAGCCGTTGTTAATGGTGGCGGCGTATTGGCTTTGGTTTCTACTAAGGAAGCTGCCTTACCCGTTAAATTAGCGGGTGGGACAATCGCATCGTATGTGTAAGTAGTGGTCCCGATTTTAGTATTATCGGTACTTGCAAAAGCTTCCGACGTAAGTAAACCATAAGAAAACGTTTGTGTGTTCTCGCCAACCGTGAAAACTCCTGAAATTAGTGTTTGCCCTTCCTCCGGATCTACGGAAGTATTGGGATTAAAATTATCCGGTAAATCTCCTGTTAGGTAATAATCATTGTTAGACGCATACAACAGATCCATTTTTTTATACGTATCGTTCGGATAATAACATTCTTTTGGGTCAAGAATAACCGTTCCTGTTTCGTGGCCACGTTGTAAAAAATAAATATTGCTGCCACGTTCGAAAATATTGACTAACGTTGTAGGTATAATATCCGTCCAGCCAAAGACGCGTTGTAGCAAACCCATGTAGGTTAAATTACAATAGCACCCGCCTTCTGAATTTTTCGTTAAAATTCCAGTTGGAAAAAAGTCATCAAAATTTTTAATAGCCGTTTTGCCCATTTTCCCAACGACATTACCGGCAATGCCTTTGGCGCCGTCTGTAAAATCAACTGAAGGACTTGTGCTGCCATTAATATCTAGGTTTATTTTATTGTTTATGTCGTAAGTGCCTGTAATATTATATTTTTTTGTTTCTTCGCTATAGCTATAATTGTCAACGGTAAACGCATAACTAAACCCCAACACCGTACCAGTTATGATTTCTCCTATAGTTGGTTGCTCAAAACTGGTAGCCCTAAACGTATCGGATATAGTTTTCGTTTGCAAATTTATGCTTAAATCGTTTAATTCCATAATTTACACCGCCCAAAATTCAAGTGTTAAAATATATTTGTTTGGAAACATTGGATTTCGTTCTTCTCTTTTTATTAGCACGCGTCTGTTTGCAAGATTTTCGCCTTTCTCGTTTATCAAAGTTACCAACGTGCGCGTCGTCCAATAACCGCGAATAACCACATAAGCCTTAGCTGTAAATAGCGCTGTGCAAGATATAATCTCCCCCCCTGCTATTATTCCGTTATCGGTTACATAAACACCGCCAATGGTCTTATTTAACACCTGACGGTCATCCGGTTGTACTTGCCAGGCGCTCGGCTTATCAAAAGAAAAAACATCTCCGATTTTAATAAGCATTTGCAATCCCTCCTTCGGTGGCTTTAACTATTGCAATATTGATTTTGTCTGCTACGGTATCAGCTAATCCTGCTAAATCTGTTGAATCTCTCACAACCGGATTATCAATATTGACCTCGATGTGTGGGCTGACCGTAATAATTCTATTACCAACGGTGGTGACGGCATTTCCCATTTGCCCTGCTGCGGGGTTTCGTTCTAACCCTGGCACTAAATTATTTTGTATGGAGTCTTGCATGCGTTCGTACTGCTTTATGAGCTCAGGCGAAAAAGTATCACCGTCTTTGATGCCTAATTTCTTACGTTCTTCGCTGATCATATTTTCCCGAACACGCTCTAATCGGGACGTGTTATCAAAAGAAAGCTGAGTGGTAACTCCGTCTTTGGTATAGCTACCCGTGGTTGTTGTCATAGCGTCCCTGATTTCTTCTAATTGCTTTCTATGATTTTTAATAGCGTCAAGAGCAACGCTTTGAACGGCTTTTCTTTTTTCTTCTTCTGCCCATTTAGTCGCCGCAACTTCATCTACTCCCTTTTTCTCCCAGGCTTTTTTCTCTTTTTCAATAGCTTTAAGGCGAGTTTCCAAAGATGATTCAAACGCAGCATTTAATTGATCAACCGTCGAATCTGTAAAATCACGCATTATTTTAGCCTTTTGGGCTTCGGCCCATTCTGTTATAGTCACCTCATCTAATTGCTGTTTTTTATACTCCAGCACCTTTTGGTCTAAATCATACAATTCAGCCTGCAAGGCATCATGCGTTGCTTTGTAGGTTTGGTCTACTAAGGCTTTTGTGGCCTTTGCGTTGGCGGCAATTACGGCTTGTTTCTGTTCTTCAATTCTTGCCTGTTCTTTTGCAGCTTCGGCAGCTTTTTGTTTTTCCCGCTCGGCAATTTTCGGGTCTGGTTCATTTATTTGTTTTTGCCTTTGCTCTTCTTCTTCTGATGATAATTGTACATACTTATGAGTATTAATTGGTGCAAATGGTAATACCGTTTTTGCAATAAATTTTGGTACGCTAATTTCATCAGTTTCTTTTTCATATGTGCCGTCATCATTTTTTCTAACTTTAGCGTTAAATTTATCAACCGTTCTATTCGTATTTTGTTTTGATTCTAATTTTTCTTGCGAATCAATATAATCACTTAATCCTTTTTCAGCCAAGGCAATGGCGACGGCTAATTTTGCCCACCCCGGCAATGGCAGACCTAAAACCTGCGTCAAACCGCTTAACGATGTGTTTAGCAACGCTATTTGGCTGACAGTTTCGATGCTTTGGATAACCATACCCTTTTGTGCATCTGTTAAATTCTCAAAACCTTCATAAGCTCCTTGTACCGCTCCCATCATATCTTTAAAGACGGGTAATAACGCGACACCTAATTCAACCATCAACATTTGAGATTCTGCCTTTAAACGGCGCATTTGGTTGGCGGGGCTTTCAAGCGTCCGTGCTAAATCACCTTGAGCCGTTGACGTTACTTGCAATAACGTGTAATACCTTGCCATTATTTTTTGTTGATTGGTTAATTCCTCGCCCTGCTGTGCAAGCCCCATGCGCCAAGCTGTTTGTTTTACGGTGTTTTCATCCAAGGAGATGCCCAAATCTTTTAGCGGCTTAACTTCTCCTGTTAAGCCAGATTGTATTTTTCTGAACGCATCCTCGGACGATAAATTATAAAAAGAGGCCATATCTTGCGCTAATTCAACCATGCTCGTTGATAACTTATAAGCTTCAGCATCTGTCAGCCCCATGGCTTGAGTCATTACAAAAAGCGTACCGGCTTGTTTACGCAATTCCTCATCATTTAAGCCTAACTCTTTTCTTAAATTTACTGACCATTCCCGAGCTGAATCTGCCATGCTACCGAAAGCGGTTTCAAACAAAGATTCCGATTCAACTGATTCGGTAGCAGCTTTGACCGATAAGACGGCTAACGCTGAAACGGCAATGCCTACGGCGTCATAAGCCTTAGAACCCGCTGCCATAGCCCCGTCAAATTTCATTTTGCTGCTTTCAGACCTTGCTTTATTGACATTTTTAATCTGTACTTCTAAGTTCGCTTGAGCTTTTTGTTCTCTTAACAAACGTTCTTCTAACCGTTTTGACGCGTCGCTTTCAGCCCCATACTTTTTGACTGATTCACCATGAGCGAATGTAGTTAACTGTACTTGTTTTTGCTGTTGTGCTAAAACCGTATTTAAATGTGATAATTTATTTCCCAATGCCCCCGCGCTGTTTTCTGCGCCGGCAAAACTTGATGAATCAATATCCATACGCAGCTTTTCTAGCCGCATATCACGATTAAGCTTGTTTGTGGCTTGTGTTACTTCTTTGCTGGCACCGGCATAATCTTTTTCAAACTTCGATAAATCAAGACCAAGCTCTATGGCTAATTCTGCAACAACGGTTTTTTCGGACATTTTTTCACTCCCTTACAAAACAGAGTCTATTGGCACTGTCTTTTCTTCATTTTCTAAAGCATTTACAATTGTCAAATCGTAGATATATTCGATTTCTTCGGCATCGATAACTAATTTTGTCCAATGATATTCTCGGTGTAAGACTCCATATAAACGAATTAATTTTTGATATGATGTTAATTCATTGTCATGCGGTTCATTGTTTTTCAGCGCGGGCATTTCTTTTGATTTTTCATTAAGCAAAATCAAAATTTCATTTTTCACAAGTTGGTATAATTGCTGAATATTATTTTTTATATTATTCGTGCCAAAGGCCTTATTGATTATGGCCTTTTTTCTATTTTCAATTTCCAAGTTCTGCTCGAAAATATTTATTTCATATTGTTTTGTTAAAATATCAAAAAACTTGTCATTTGTAACAAGCTCTAATTTATCCAAACCTTCTTTTTGTTTTCCCCTTATTTGTATAGCATCTGCTTCTAACTTCTCAATCAACCGCCATAGCCCCATCGTCAAAGGTTTCAACTCACACTCATGATCATCTATTTTTATTTTCATTTTTCTCTCCTTATTTCAAAAAAGAGGGATGGACAAATTGCCCACCCCTTAGAAAATTTAAGCTTGATTCTCAACCGAGGTGTACCAAGCGCTCCCTGTTGCTGGCAGATAGCCTGTTGCATCTTCTTCGGCAGTCAATTTCCATTTGCTGTCAAATTCTCGGACGACAAATTTACCAGTGATTTTATCCGTTTGAAAATTGATGCTTTCTTTTTTCGTTTCGTAAGTATCGTTCGGCACGTTGAACATGCCTTTCAACAATTTAACGAATTTCTTTTTTCCGCTTGCCTTCAGGCCCTCAAACATAATTGCTACGTAAGGCGCAACGTCTGTTCCTGCGCTGGTCATAACACCCGCAGCAACTGTATGACCAAGCAAAGCTGCTTGATGCTGAATAGGCAAATCCTTCAGGGCAATTTCAACTGTAATTTCGCCCAAGGTGTTACCAACCTCAGCAGGCGCATTGTCAGCGTATAATGTGGCCGAAGAGCTGGCAGGGTTTACACTAGCAGTAATAATCCCTGGTACGGCTACCGGTGGGCCATAAGTAGCACCCTCGGCGGTGTCCGTTAATAAAGGCGCATAATGAAAATTAGTTAATCCAATTCTTGACATCTTATATCACTCCATTTCTGCGATCACGAATCGCACTGTTTGAATATTTAAATCATCTTGCACAAAACAACTACTAAACGATCTAATAAAGCCTAAATCCAACATAACTTCATCAATTTTTTTGGATAATGGGTATGTTGATGTTTTTTGAGTTAGCACATCGACCGTAATAGTTATTCTTGATATTTGTTCCAGATTATCGGCTGATAAAGCCGGAACGTTGCTAATTTCTTGATAGACAATTAAGGGGTACGTGCCGGCATCAGGCGATTGGCCATAATAGATGCCGCCAACTGCCAACGCTACAATCTCGGCATTAGTAGATAATGCTGCATACACCTTTTCCTTAACGGTTAATAGCATGTTTTTCGCACCCCTTCCTTATTGCCTCAATTATTCGTTGTTTGACAGAATCTGCTTTAGCGTCAAAAGCAGGATACATAAAGGGATTTTTGCGTTTGCCGAATTCAACAAATTGGCCATAAGCAATGCCTTTTTTGTCTTTTGCGTCTGCTAAAATTCTTATTTTTCTTCCCTTATCCCACTTCACTAGGTGGACGCTTTTTGCCAAATCGCCACTAACTTCATGTATGCGCAATTTCATCTCCGTAGCTACATCCTTCGCGCCTTCTTCTAAAGCCTGTTTCGCTGCTTCTTCAACATCTTTTCCAAGCGCTATGAAAAAATTCCTATCAAAATTTCCCCGTTTGCGTTTAAGCATGAGCCACCTCAAACAATTCGATGCATTCTAATTGCATAAATGCGTTTCGTTCGCCAATGTTAAGCGGTGGAGCACTTTGAACAAAAATTCGTGAACCATATTTAATACGGTCGGTATAAATGATGCCGCTATCGTACCTCAGTTTTATCCGATTAATTGTTTTAACGCTTTTTTCAACGGTTCCATCAACGCTTTTAGCCGTTATAGTTGCAATATTCGCCCATTTATTTTTTTTATCAACGTAAGATGCTACCAAATTCCCTTCTGCATCCCTTGTTTCCACCAATTGTTGAATAATTACTCTGCAATTTAATTCTCCCGGGTTCATAATATCGCCTCCGGTGTAGGCGTGTATTGCAACTGTGCTAACATCGAACGGATTGTGTAGCCATAATCCTTAGCCGTGCCTAGTTCCCGATTTTCGTATAAATCAGAAATAATTATTAGTTGACACATCTCTGATTTAACAAGAAAGGCCGCATTGTCAGCGGCCTTAGCATCATAGTCAGTCACGGCATCGCGAATATTATTTTCAGCGACGGTCATGAGGCGGATAAGTAACTCATCCTCAACTTCGCTGTCAACTCTTAAATACGTTTTTACATCCTTGAGCGTTAAAGACATTCCGCCTCACTCCTTTTATGCTACAGTCAATTGTAAGTAAGACACCGCGGTAGTATCACCTGCGACAACATCAAAACGTTCGATGGCACGCAATAACAATGTATTAGTTGAAAATCCTGCCTCGGTAGAAGAATCAACAGTGACTTGTTGACGGTCAAAAAACTTGATTGCTTCTAACAAATTGCCAACAAAAAATGGAATCTTGCCGGACACGTTAGGTAATTGAGCGTTGCTCAGAGGAATAACCACAGTCTCGCCAATCTGCTTTTTAGTAGCGTCGCCCAAAACTGGTTGTAAAAGTGGGTGGCCGCTAGTGTCTTTTAGCTTGTCCAAATAATCCCAACCATTTTGATTGGTCAAGATAATAGAACCTTCAACCACATCGGGATCCAAAGTTACATTCAGAGCAGTTTTGATGTCATCATAGCTATCAATCGCAACCGGAGTTAAAGCGTTGAGAATAGCTAAAATCTTAGTGTTTTCGGTTCTTACGGCCTTGCGAGTGAATCTGCGACCAATCAGACCGATTAAATCGATGTCGATATCGGCTAGCAAAGTCAAAGACGCCGGGATAATTTCGCCGTAATCTTTAACGGCATACGGTAACGTACTAAAATCAATGTCCTTTTTAGCGATGCCGCCAACGGGGTTTTCATCAAAATTAGTCAAAGTAGAAGAATCGTCAATTGTTGTTGGCAAGCTCCCACTGCGAGCGGTAACAGGGATAACATCTGCATATGTTTTCAAGGATTTCAAGTTTTTTCTATATTCAATAAGCTGGTTAGCTTGTTCTTGCCGCAACAGATAACCGCCTTTGCCCGGTGTAACACCTACTTGTCCGGGTGTCCCCACTTCATTGACTATTGCGGTAGCAGCGAATTTGTTTTCGGATTCTGTTAACTTTAAATTTAAAATCTGCTTGTTAAATGCACGATTCCTTACAACCTTTTCATCGCTTTTTGGGATTTCATTTACTGGGGTAGGAGTACCGGCTTTAAAATCTTCTACCTCGTCTGCTTCGAGAGCTTCCTGTACCTCAATGGCTTGTTTCATAGATGTCAAGGCGTCTAATTTAGCGTGTGCCTCAGCGATTTTTCCCGCAGCTTGCATGGTGCTAATTTCATTCTTTAAAGCATCTAACTCTTTTTTCATTTCGATTGATTTTTTCATAATATGCCTCCTCAAATTATCGCTAATGCGATTTCAATTTCTTGCTTCAATTTTTCGTTCTGATTTTCAGGTTGTGCGGTTGCTCTAAACGCCGCAGGGAGTTTGCTCCAACGATTCAAAATTTTTCCTGTACAATTCAGCACTGGCACTGCTTCGGCCACTTGCACATTAAAATATTTCTGCGCTTCGGCCCCAATAAGCCACGTTTCATCGTTTATTAAGGTGTTAATCTGGTCTTCAGTAACTCCTTCAATGGTTTTTCCCATGTATGTAGCGACAGCAGCCCCTTGTAAAGCGTCCAACATATCGGCACATTTGCGTAAATCATCAGCAGTACCGCCTTCCATCGCTTCCGGTTTATGTATCATGAGCGATGCGTTTGCGGGAATCACAATATCATTACAGCCAAAGCAGATAATAGATGCAGCAGATGCCGCCACGGCGTCAATCATTGCCGTTGTTTTTCCCTTATAAGCTTTAAGCATGTTGCTTATAGCAACGCCCGCAAAGAAATGACCACCACCGGAGTTAACATGTACGTCAAGGTCTTGCCCTTCAAATTCATTGAGCAAGGTGCGGATATTCATTGGATAGACGCTTGGGTCGTTTTCCCATCCCATATTCCAACTATCGTCGACAATGTCGCCGTAAATATACAATTCAGCCTTGCCTACAGCATTTTTTATGACTTTTCTAAACTTCATTCAGTTTTCACCCCCTTTTGAAGATAGGCTTTCCCTGCATCTTGAATTTTTACATATGACCCATTAATCAATAAATCGTCGCCGTTTGGTTTTGGCGGCTGACCTAAAAAATTACGCGCTTCGTTTGGTGCGTAAATCCCGCTGCTGACATAAGCACGTAAAGCCGCTGACTGCGTCGCAATATCGCCTCGCAATATAGTTGACACGTTGAATTCCCACGACAAGCCTTGGGCTCTTTCTGCCTGCGTCAAGAGCTTGTAATTAAGTTCCTCTTCCCATCGAGTTAAATTAATTAACAAGGTGTCGATATAAAAACTCAAATTCTGCATCTCACTATTCGCATAGCTAGACTTTTCATAATTATTTAGCTGGTTAGGTTTGACGCCAAATGCGGCGGCAATTTGCAAGCTGCTGAATTTCTTCAGCTCAAAAAACTGCGAATCAGTAAGTTTTAAATCCAGAGGAACTATATCCATGCCAAGCGGCAGGGGAATTATGCGGTCACTTGATTTTGACGAAAACTCTTTGAGTTCCTTGATTAATTCGCTTTTCTTTTTCTTATCTAAATCCCCAACGTACTTAACTACAGCGTTGGCGGTTAACCCTTGCTGGTATAAATCATTTAAAAAGTTCTGCGAAGCCTTATTTCCGGCCATATTCCTCGCCAGAATTTCCCGCACGCACATACCTGAATACCCATCTCGTGAGATGCCGCCCTTAAGGTGTATCATCTGTTCTGGATTTATCCAGTACTGATTACCGCTCCGGCTGTCAATGTACTGGTAATAGTAACCACGTTTCGTAAAATCATCGGTATTATTAACCCAGATTGTGACCTGTTGGCTAGGCAGCTGAAACAAGCTAGTCAGCCTCCCCTTTTTGTCATACTGACAATTTGCGTAAGCATTACCAAAATGATTCCGGCAGAACTCCATTGTCAGCTTAAAATCCGAGGGTGACATGGCTGAATTGGGCCTCACCCTGATTACGTTGTACGTGTCGTGGTTAGTTATCTTGTTGTTGTCACCGTCTTTCAGGTGTAAACCAAGCTTAGCTACGCTTTCGGACAGCGTTTTCAGGCAGGTAAAATAGGTTATTTCTGATAAATCAGAGCCGGCAAAGGCATCAAACGTACCACCTTGCTTGAAATATTCGTTGAGTTCCGACAAGGTAAAGCCGCTGGAATTAGTGGGCGTCCTCGTTCTCGGTAGAAACTGCTTGACTTTATTTAAAAAATTCACTTTTTAGCCTCCCTTTTTCGCCTTCATTAACTCCGCCCATTCATCAAATGCCTCATTGGCGGTAGGCGCATTCTCGTTATTTAAGAACCAAATCTTCCATGCGTCTAAAATCGCATAGATTGGATCGATACGTTTTTCTACCGATACCTTATCCACCTTAATTTCACCAAAACTATTTTTGGTGAGCTTGGCATTGACCGCTGACCAAGTGAGCAAGGCATTATTTTTGTCATATAGCACCTGCTGCGCATCAACTGACTGTTGAAAATCAACCGTGCAGTCGTTAAGCGCTTTGGCGGACTGCACGACTTCGGTTAAGTCCACGCCTAGAAAATCTAAGTCGGCAAGAAACGCGCTTGCGTTGTGGCCGTCATAACCAACGCCTAAGATGTTCAGGTTATACTTTTCGATAATCTCTTTTAGATGCGAAACGATAAATTTGTAATCGGTTTTCAATCCGTACATGCCACTTGTCAGCGTCAGTATTTTTTCATTCACCCAAATTCGATATGGCGCCTTATCAGTTTTCTCATGCTCCATGAGCCTTAGCTCCGGCATAAAACTGTGTGAGTATATATAAATTTTTTCGTCATCCAACGGAAAAATTAAACCGATGCTTGTTAGGTCACCGCCTTGCGACAGGTCGATACCTAGGTAGCACTCTCTGCCAACCATGTCGGCAAGCGTCACATCTCCACCACACAGCTTCCACTTGCCACTATCAAGATACTGACCTGCAGCGTACTCAACCCAGGTGTTGAGCGACTTGGTAAGAAAGTCCATCAAGTCTTCTCCGCCCTTTTCCTTCGCTTCGATGGCTATCTCCGCATAGCGCTTGACCATTTCCATATCAATTGTGGTATCGTTAAGCCAAAAATTAAGCGGGTTGGCCTTGGCCCAGTTCTTGTAGTCCCAAATGTCGTCATCCTTGTCCATTTCTGCGATGTAAACAAACAGCGATTCCTTGGCTACTGCGCCGGTTAATACTTTTTTAGCGAAGTCGTACTGCTCTTTACACGCCGAGTTAAGGTCAAATCCCGCCGTTGTGATGGCTAAAAGCAGGGCATTATCAACGCGTACCTGCCCTTTTTGCATCAGTTTGTACATCTGATTAGTTGGATGTGCGTGATACTCGTCCACAATGGCCAAGATAGACCTAAAGCCATCGGCGGATTTCGTATCCCTGCCAATGGCTTTAATATATGTACCCGTTATTAAACTTGTGATGGTTCTGTCATGCCTGGTTATTTTGTAGAGTTCCTCCAGGTCCTTGTCGGCAATGATAAATTTCTCTATTTCATCCCATACAATATTCGCCTGGTCCTGCTTTGTGGCCACGCAAAAAATACGGCCGTAATTATACCCGGAAAATGAGGCTTTGTCGTTAGCGACCTCACCTGCAATAAAAGACTTACCGTTTTGGCGGCCCATTTGTATGTAAGCCTCACGAAAACGAAGCTCCTTGCTGCGTTTTTTGCGCCAGCCAAACAAACTTCCTAGGATAAAATTTTGAAATCCCCGTGTTCTAAGTTGCTCCGGAGTATCACCCTCTAGAATTGTTAGCTCGTTTGCTATATCAATATGACGTTCTGCCTCTTTAACATCAAAAACATATCGAAAATTCTTACGTTTTAGGTCGCCTAGGTGCCTGTTGCAAGCCGCAATCTCCGCTTCTCCTGCGAGCCTTACGCCGCTTGCAACGAGCTTAGCGTACTCCGTCGTCCGGTCGCGCATAAGGCTACTTTACAAACCGCAAGAATTTATTTTCGGGCTTTTCTTCGCCGGCAGTTGGCACTATCAATTTCAAGCGATCAGTAGTTGCAAGCGCAAGTTTAGTAGAACACATCATTATTTGCTTGACAAACTTCTCCTGCGCCAAGACGTAAGGGCTGACGACTTCATAGATTCCGTACGCAGTTTCGCGTTCTCCGGTAACGCCGTGCTCATTAATATAGCAAGTCATTGCGATATACTTGCTGTAGGCGTTTGAGTAGATAGCAAGCACGGCTAGATCTAGATTGTCTAAGATGTCAATCTTACCTGCCTCATCAACTACACGCTTAAATTCAGCCTGCGCTTCATCGTCTAGCCACGTTGGAGGAGCGAGGCAGTCCCTTGCTAGTTTGATTTTTTTTTCTTGAGCAGCTTTATTTGCAATCGCTTGTTTGCCAATTTTACCTGTTGCAACAATTGACATTTTTCTTGAGCGTCCCGCCATTTTGTATACCTCGCTTTCTGAAATTCTATTTGAAATCCTATTTCTGGCATTTTCTTGCAAGAAATGGGGGGCTGCGGTGCTAGGGGGAAACGGTTAAAACAATTTGACCTACCCCTCCCCTTTTAGGTATGCAATTAAGAATGTCTGCATCCTTTTCTGCAATGCTTTTTTATTTCCTTCGCCTGATTTATAAATTGTATGGATAATAGCATGACTATCGCTACCAACATAAAATAAATTGTCAAGGTCATAGGCGTGGCTTGCATCCTCAGCAATTTCTATGATGTGATGACACAGCCCCTTGTGTGGAACTACAGGCTTGCCAGTCATCATTAACTTGTACATGTCAAGGCCGTTGCATCTCGCCTTGCATATCAGTGTAAGCTTGCCCCACAAGCCGCTATGATAGACTTCTGCGCTGTCTTTATTACGCTCGTACCTATCGTATGACTTGTGCCTTTGCTTTTGACACTCACAACGTTCGCCGGCAGGGTACGACTTGCCACACTTACTACATATCCGCATGAACATCAGCGATAAACCTTGTGGCCGTCAGACTTATACTTGCCATGCTCACGCCTGCACCTCGAACGAAATGGCGCGTCTAGATCCTTGCATGTAACACGTGGAGTATATTGCAGACAGCGCAAGCCACCCTGCACACGCTCTGCTAGCGTTATGTTATGATAGCAACCGTCTATCCCGTGATATTCACAGTCTGTATTAGGACACTTAATCACTGCCTGCTCACTCCTTTCGCTGCATTAAAAAAGCCATTAAGCACATGGCTTAACGGCTTTTGCATATTTTGTATAATATTGATAAACATATCTTTCATATTTCTAATAATACTATTATAGCACTTTATTATGTTCCGTTTTGTACCGACTTTGATAAAATTTCAAGCGCTGAATCATGCTTCATTACTAATCTCGTTCTCGATGAGTGCACAATCCGAGCAATTCTATCCCACCGGATGAAGTTCACATAGCGTAATGATAAAATCATGCGTAGCTCGTAGTCGTCAAGCGAATCAATCAAGATGCGATTTCTGACTAGCAAGTCTGTTAGGTTGTGCACATCGTTCTCAATCTTGCTGTCTAACGCCTCTAACCGAATGAGCGCCGTACACATCTTGTCATCATCACTACCACCACGCGGCATATCGCTTAAAGTTGGCGTTATCTTCTCCATCAACAAACGTATTTCCGTTCGCTTATCTATATCCGCATCCAGTAGTTTTTGAGCATAATAAGACTTTTGTAAAATTGCTTTCATGTCTTGAGCCATTTGACTAAGCAAGCTTACACCTCCTGTCTAACTACAATCGGTATACTTAAGTATCTAGCAAAAGCCATTTCAGCCCTGCAGCCAGTACTCTTTGTATAATCCCCAAAAACCCACAACTCTGCGCATTGGCTAATTAAATTAAAACACTTTGGCAAGATATCTGTTTCCTTTGCTTCTTGGCTATAACTGAAATTATGCAAAGGGGAAATAAAACAATCATTAGGGTTCTTTACTGTAAGCTCTTTCATAATTTTATCAATCTTTGCCATATTGCCGGCAGGGTCATTACTAAATGGATGTGCTACGTATATCGTTAGCATTTATTACCTCCAAATTTTAGTTTTGAGCGTTTTTATTATTATGCTCATATAAACACAAGCGTTAATATTAAAAACAATTTTTACACCTATCAGGCACGCTATAGCAAGCACCTAAAGAGCACTTGTCTTTGCTCTTACAATAATAGCAGCATTTGCCTTGATTATTTAGCGGACATATGCCTAATGGTTTAGGGCATGGTGGTTTTGGTTTATTTTTCATGGATTCGCCAGTCCTTAATTAGCAAAAACACTATAATTAATGCTTCCACTGCCGCCAAAATCAACAGAAACCCCAGCAAGTACATAAAACAATCAAGCATCATTTGCCACCCTCCGACATTCTGTAAATTAAACGTCCGTGCTCCATGGCGTTAAAAATTTTTTCTACCTCTTCGGTTGCTTGCTTAAAAGTAGAATAAGTTCCGAGTATATGCTCTTTTTTGCGAGCATCTACAGCTACCACTTTGTAATCTCCGTAATTGCTAATCTCATAAATTCTTGCCGGGTTAAAAATAATTTCATCCTCTTGCGTTTTAATCGCTATCATGCTTTCCCTCCTCGGTATCGAATTCACCTGAATCAAGCTTAGTAATTATCTCAGCCGTTGCATGAGCGTGTCCTAAATTATAATAATAAATATGTATAGCACCACCTTGGGCTATCTCATCATTCGCTTTTACATTTTCTTTTACTAAAAATTCACGTAACTTATTTTTATCAATCATCCTTGCACACCTCTCTCATACGCCCTGCCTATCGTGCTAATTTCTTGATTAGAACATCCCTGTACTCTTCGCTTCTTTCAGCCTCTTGTACCATGATTTTGCACTGTACTAACATGATTTCAACATCGGCAAGTTCTTCTAAAAAATTATCATTTGCCTTGTTAACGCTCATGATATCTTGGTTATCTCTAAACAGTTTATTAATTGCTACTATAAGCTCGGCACATTCTTTTTGAGTTTGCCTCAGTTGCTGCGTTCTTCCGTATCGCTTGTATATTTTAAAAGCAGAACTATATATCATTTGGTCAAATTCTGCTTTATTCATTCAATCACCTTCTCGAAGCTTCGGGCGAATACCCAAATCCCTATATATTCCTCATCATCTTTTTTATGTACTAAAATCTGTGCTTGTTTTCCCGATTTATCTATTTCTTTTACGGTAACAATATCACCCTTTTTAATATGATTTCCTCTGTCAATAAGAGACATGAGTCTATCGCCAATCTGGATATCCTTTGCTAACATACTCGCCGCCACCCCCTGATTTTCTTGGTAATTCTAAATACCGGTATGATAGGTTTTTTCGGCTTATGAGATTTTTTGTAACTATTTATTTGCTTCGCGGTAAGATGCAGTCCAAATATACTATTAAGCACAGCGGCTAAATATCTGTTATTACTTTGCGGTAACATTTGATATAGATAATCTTCTTGTTTCTCATTTAGTAATTTTGCTGTCATTTTGTCATCCCCTGTTCTTTCCTGATTCTTGGTGCTGCTTCCTCTGCTTCTGCCTTGGTGTGGAAAGCATTACCAGAAGCTACTAGGGCAAAACAACCTATCGAATCAGCATAAAAACTAAAGTTACCAACATCATTAAGCGTTACCACCCAAATTTCTTCGCCCTCTTTTGGCAAGTTAGTAGAGCTAAATGGTTGTGGTTGCACCGCTGCTACACCCGTTAACAAATCAATCAGTAATTCGTACTTAAAATCACCATTAGTATCCCGAAGAATATAGTCGTCATCAAAATAAAACACATCATCATTCTCGCAGTAAGTCTTAATCGGAAATTTAACGTTAATTTTTAGCCCGTTGTCTATCATAAAATCCTTGACGTAGTTTTTGTTCAAATCCTTTTCTTCCTTTGGAGCCCACTTCATATTTTCATCATCACAGCAGCTACAGCTACGGCACGGTTCTTCGCTTAACTTCAATTTTTCGTACTTGCAATTATCACAATCATTACTCATTTTCATCACCTACCCTTTCAATACTTTCGATTTTCACATATAGCCCCGGTACGTCAGCCCAAAACTTTTCGGTAATCTCACTAGCAACCTGGGCGTCATCTTTCCAGTAACCGAGTTTTGTGCAAACATCTTTGACTAGCTTTATCATATTATCCGTATCGGGTTTGGTAACTTTATACTCACCATTTTTGTGCTTGCTTTTTGGGTAAAGCCACTTTGTTGTCAGCCTTATAGCACCAGTTATTTTTTTCTGTGGTACATGGCTTGCTAAATATGCTTCAAATTTTGCCCTAGCGTCTTTGAGTTCGGGCGGTTCATAAAAGCGAGGTTTACCCGATACTATGTTTACCTTTTTTTCTTGATGCGTAACAGTTGGTAATTTCATCGGGAGAAAAAATTCTAGCATCGTTTTTCCTCCCATTCGACAATCGTGGCTTTTAGATAATCTAACCCTTCTTTGCTGTTTAATAATTTATCGCGATCAAGGACGTATTTTACAGCATATTGTTTTGCACCGGTCTTACTATCAAAATATGTTTTTCCTAATTGGAGCTTGCCGGCTTTTTCAAAACAACGCATAAACCCCTCTTCAAACTCTACCGTTTCTCCTTCTTCTTTTTCCCAGTATTTATCAACTGCTATTTTTTCTTTTTTCATGCTCATCATCCTTTTATTTTTTTTCTCCCCTTCGCGCGGCGTTAAGAGTTGGGAGGGAATTTACCCGCAACGCAAGCGGGAAATTTCCTTCACTCAACTTACGTTTAATGTATACCTGACAATAGTCATAGACTATGTTTATAAAGCATAAATATATATGTATACATTCGCGCGCGAGAATAAGCATAGTCTTAAAGTATATATATAGTCTTTATATGTATACGTATATGTATATATAATATGTATATATATAGGGGGCTATTTCTAGGGAAAATTACGGGAAAATTTCCCGACTTTTTCCTTTCCCAAGTACCTTGCCTAGGGAAAATCTCGGTCGACTTTTTCCGTTTCCCTCTTTCCTATGTCGGGAAATTCTCGGGAAAATTATTCGAGATTTTCCTTTCCCTTGACTACCGTACCATCGGTTTTTATGGTGTACATTCCCGATTCCTTGATGTGATTTCTTACCGTTTTTTCTGTGACGCTTAGATATTCCGCCATCGCTTTTACGGTTGCTTTTCCTCCAAAATTAGCTGCCTCGTATGACATTTCAAGGCTAATCTGACGTTCTTTTTTGGTGTCTTCGGGAGACTTTTTCCGCTTAAAATTCTTCTTCCACGACTGACCGCCGTCTTCCGGTTCGACATCTTTAAGTCCTCCGGTGTTGTCAATCTTGTGTATCGGATAGTCGAACCACAAATTTAAAGGAGCAAATTTCGGGAATTCCCTGAGTGTTCCTTCTATCCTCCAAGCGGTGCGATGTTGGTTATTTTCTCTCGCAGGAGTAATGTAATGGGTCGCTAATTCGTAATAATCTGGTTGTGATAATGTCTTATGGCAGTACTCAATCATGAACTTTTCGCTGCACATATCATCTTGTGAAACATCATCTTCATATTTCAGACCCTTATCATTAAGATAATTGATACATGCTGCACAGACCGCCTTATTCTCTTCCTGAGCGATTAAATCCTCGCTGATATCCAACTCTATAAGGTCTAATAAAGCATCAGGATCACGGGCAAACACGCCACTACCGGAAGCCCTATCCATAGAGCGTTTATTGCCTTGGCCACCTTTTGAATGATGATGGCAGTAGATAACCGCACAGCCCAGTTCCGTTGCCACTTTGTCGAATTGGTTACAAAAATGAGCCATTTGGTCGGCACTGTTTTCGTCGCCTGTAATAACCTTGTAAATCGGGTCAATAACGATGGCTATGTAATTCTTTTTCTGCGCTCTGCGTATAAGTTTTGGTGCTAGCTTGTCCATTGGTACGGATTTACCACGCAGATTCCAAATTTCAATATTAGAAATGTTATCAGGTGGCCAGCCAAGTGCCGTATAAACATCTTTAAATCTGTGTAAGCATGATGCCTTGTCTAGCTCTAAATTTACGTATAATATTTTTCCCCTGGTGCATTGAAAACTCAGCCATTTATTGCCTTCTGCAATTGCGCAGCATAGTTCAATAAGGGCATAACTCTTGCCGGCTTTTGATGGACCTGCAAGAAGCATCTTGTGGCCTTGGCGTAGCATGCCGTCAATCAAAGGGTCTGCTAGTTTTGGCAAATTATCCCAAACGTCTGATAGGCTTTCGGGGTCCGGTAAATCGTCATTAACGGCTTCAATCCATTCCTGCCATTCAATAAAGGTGCTTTTGCCAATATTAGTATCAATTAAAAATTGTTTATGGCCATTACGAGTAATGCCCGGCATGCGTGACAATCTTGACGGGTTACGGTTCTGCGTGTCAATCTCAAGCCCATTTTTACGGCATACGCTATAAAGATAATCAACACGTTTTCTGTATTCCTCGTAATTGGCGGCATCGATACGTACGATTGCATGTAACGATTTTTTACCACTGTGAACCAAACAAACAACCGGCAGTTCGAGTGTGCGAATAATCTCGTTTTGCTTCTCAATTTCCATGTTGTCAGATTCAACGAGCGCGAACCGGAAGTCGGTCACATTTTCGTTCTTAACGCCTTTTCCGTCCAACGGGTTGAAACGTATCCACGCCCCGCAAGCTTCCTGGTAATCGCCCAATACAGCCCCAATATCGCCCTTGCAATTATTAAGTGCAGTAATTAAATCCGCAGCGGTGCGCGTGTAGCTTCCCTTGTTCTTTGGTAAAAACTTTCCGTCTTTTTCCCACGACTCCGTCACATAACCAACGTAATCGGTGCCCTCAAAAATAGTTGATAAATAAGTTATCAGCTCGCTAACAGGGTTCCAACTTTGAGGTTCGATAATTTCCTGCCCTTCTACCCAATTCTTATCGACTAGCACCAAATCATCTTTTTTTGAACCGATAATATCGTCCCATGTGAGTTCGTGGTCGTCCTTGTTGCTTGGAGATTCTCCATACCAACCATTATTTTTTGCCATGGCGACTATTGTGCCACCGGTAATAGGGTTGTTGGTGTCGTTTCTAAAGCTTTCCCACTTTCGTTCGCATTCTCTTTGATGGTACCTAGCCGTATCACGACGGCTCCAGTCATCCCATACATTTGATGTGTAGCCTTCTGATTTTAGAGCCATGCCGACATTAACCCATTCTTGATAATCAAGCATGGCGGGATTTATGTAATCAAGTAATGGTATTAAATTGAGTTTCGTTTCCATGGATTTTGCGCCTTTCTTGCGTGGATCAAAATTACCACTCTTCTTTTATTGGTACATAAGTTTGCGGTTCCATTCCTTTTGGGATGCGCCAACCATTCCCTGCTATTCGGTCAATCAAGTTTTTAGCGTGTTGGAATTCCCACGCCCCTACGTGATTAAAGCCCTTGCTTTCTAAAAACCTTATTTGTTTGGGAGTAGTTAAACCTTCTACTCTGCGTTTTTCTAGCCTGTCAAGTATCTTGGCCGCTTTGCCG
>Ga0183098_10792_pt1 | contig 25470 bp, 24 predicted proteins | sample BioMet9_FD_128884 | JGI IMG/M metagenome (GOLD analysis project Ga0183098, IMG submission 128884) | Microbial communities from bioreactor (seeded with sewage sludge) at Lawrence Berkeley National Lab, California, USA - Biofuel... | ecosystem: Engineered > Bioreactor > Anaerobic > Unclassified ...
CAGCCGGCGGTTTCCGGTCAAGTGATTCCCTTATATTTACACCATTTTCCCGAAGAACACTGACAATAAACAGCACAGCGCAGCCAAATGCCAGTATGATGAAATCCTTTCCGGCAAGGCCGAGATTCAGCAGACTTCCATCCGTAAGCGTGCGAAACGTAAAATCCCGGAACGTCGCACGCATCATGGCAAAGGATGCGCCCAGGCTGACCGCAATATCAAAATACCAGCTGATATTGACCAGTAAAAAAGTACGCAGAATCCGGAAGACATGCCATGCCCGGCTCTTGTCATCAATATGAAACACTTCAAAAGCACATCTGTTTACAGGTGCCAGCAGATTTGCAAGCGCAATCAGCGCGCCATTGTAAAAGCCGTACATCAGGTACTTCCAGGCAGCTCCGTGCCAGATGCCGACCACCAGAAAAACAATAATGTTCGCCAGTGCAACCGGAATCACACGTCCCGTCTGTTTTCCAAACTTCTTCTTCGTGATTTTTCCAAAACGATTCATCCAGTGAGAAAGCGAAATCGGATAAAAAATATAATCCTTCATCCACGTACCAAGCGTAATGTGCCATCTGTGCCAGAAATCCGTTATGGAAATAGAAAAATACGGCTGCCTGAAGTTTTCATCCAGTGTAATGCCGAAAATCTCCGCCACACCAAGCACAACATCCATGCCTCCGGAAAAATCCCCGTAAAGCTGGATCGAATACATCAAAACAGCAGCAACGATCGTCATGCCGTGATAATCCGAATAATTTCCAAAAACCTCTGTAACGATCACACCTGCCCGGTCCGCAAGTACCAGCTTCTGAAAATATCCCCACATCATTCGCTGCAGTCCATGCTCAACACGGATCAGATCGAACGAATGCTCTTCGAAAAACTGATGCGCAAGTTTGTCAAACCGGCCGATCGGTCCCTGAAGAAGCTGCGGGAAAAACGAAACAAACAGGGCGAAGCGGAACGGATTCTTCTCAGCTCTGAACCGTCCCCAGTAGACGTCGATCAGATAGCCCATTGACTGAAATGTGTAGAAAGATATTCCCAGCGGAAGCGCCAGATTAAGAAGCGCAAAGTTCTTATGAAAAAGCGCGTTGAAATTTGTGATTGTAAAATTCGAGTATTTCAGCAGGGCAAGCATTCCAAAATTCAATAAAAGACCGGCGATCAGAATTCTTCTCTTTCTGATCTTCTTTGACTTCCTGTCTTCATCGGTACTGTTTACCGCATCAATCCACCGCGCGGTTCCATATGTCGTCAGCGTCGTAAAGAGCAGGAAAAACAGCAGCTTTACACCTGCTGCTGCATAAAAAATATAACTGAACACCAGTAAAACAATCCATTGGTATCTTGCCGGAACGATATAATAAACGAATGCTGCCGCAAGTACAAACAGCAGGAATTCCATGGATATAAACGACATCTGCTAAGCCTCCATGAGCCTCTGCACCATTGCCCAGAGTGATTCGGCGCTGTTAAAATTGGAGGGAACAATATCAACCGGCGTCACCTCAATATCGAAGGTATCCTCCAGTTCTCCGACAATAGACAGAATATCAAAAGAATCCAGAATATCATTATCGATCAGACCCTTTTCATTTTCAAAATCTACGCCGCTTTTAATCTCTTCCAGTATTTCAAGCACTTTATCCATATTGATCTCCTTATTCTTTCCCGCCTGGCCTTATGGCCGGAAATTCAGCTCATCTGTACGCACCGTATCCCGCATCAGTCTCAGCCCCTTGTCCTTCTCAAAAAAGTATATGCGCGGCATATCCCTGCTTAAAAAAAGATACATGCTCTCGGTCGATGAATAAGCTCCTGTATTTTCAAATATCAATATATCATTAACCTGCGGATTGCGCAACGGCATGTTTTTGACGAGCACATCCCCGACCGTGCAGAGTGAACCGCATACAGTCCACGGCGCAAGCCTGTCTTCCATCTCAAGTCTCTTTTCCGACAGATGAAGGAAATGCGGAATTCGCATGCCAAGCGTCTGTCCGTAATAATTGAGATGATTTATGCCGCCGTCCACAATTAAATACTTCTGCCCGTCATTCTCCTTGGCATCCACGATCTTCACCGCGTAATATCCGCATCCGGCCGCAATATATCTTCCCATTTCAAGTGTAATATGCCCGCGGTAGTGCATTCCGCGAATAAGCTGCAGAAACTCATTCATTACCGCTTCATCATTCACTCTCTGCTCTTTTTCAAAATACGGCACAAAAAAGCCTGGGCCGTATTCCAGCTCATGTGTAACAAAACCATCTTCAGTATAAAACCTTTGAATTAAGTCATCGAGAAAATGCAGCTCATCACGCACCTTCTCAAGATGCTTCTTCTGGGTTCCCGAATAATACTGGAAGCCTGTAAAAACAAGATTTGTGTATTCATCTCTGGAACGAATCACCGAGGACACTGTCTCTCTGTCACAGCCAAACTGATTTCCGCTTGATATCCGGATCAGAACTTTAATAACAAGCTGAAGCTTCTTCGCCGCTTCCTGAAGCAGACGGAGCTGCGACAATGATTCCGCTGTATAGATACCCTTTCCTCCATATGTTTCAAGAATCCGCTCAATATCCTGCGAATCCTTATATACACCGGAAAGCACAATCTTCTCCATTGGAATGCCGGCCCGTTCACAGATACGAAATTCTCCCGGCGAACATACTTCGAACCCGTCAACAACCGGCGCAATTACCTTCGTTAAAAACGGATTAGCCTTTATAGCATAATAAATACTGATATCCGTGCCGAATACACGGTATATCATTTCCATTCGCTCCTGAAGCGATTCCAGGTCAAAAATATAAGACGGCGTTTCAAAATCCTCTGCCATCGCATGCAGCAATTCTTCTCTCATTTCAGCGTCCCTGCTTTCCTGAAGCGGCATTCTCCGTAAAATATGTATTCTGCAGCGTCTTCCTGTCAATCTTGCCGTTTGCCGTTACAGGCAGACAGTCTAACCTGCGGAATACATTCGGAATCATAAAGGACGGAAGAATCTCAGAAATAACAGCAACAATCTGTTTCCGGTCAGCATTTCCCTGATAGAAAGCATAGATTCGTTCCTTCTCCTGCCAGTATAATACACAGCTTCGTTCCAGCCCTTCAACACGTTCCATCGCGGCTTCAATCTCCCCGAGCTCGATCCTGTGACCCATGTGCTTGATCTGAAAGTCCTTTCGGGATACGAAGCAAAGATCGCCATCCTCCTGATAATATGCCAGATCTCCTGTTTTGTACACGATATCACGAAATCTGCAGTCAAGCGGATTCTGAATAAATGACAGTGCCGTCTGCTCCGGATTATTGTAATATCCCAGTGCCAGACATGTCCCGCCGACACAGATTTCACCATGAATACCAGGCGTCTTCGATGTGATAAGCCGGCTATCCTCATCCAGCAGGAAAACCCGCTCTCCCGGGAAGGCATGTCCGATAGGCAGCGCCTCGCCTGGTTCAAAGTTTCGTTCAATCCTGTAGTATGTACAGTTGCAGGTAATCTCCGTAGGTCCGTAGACATTAAAGAAAACCGCTCGGGGCAATGCCTGTCTCCAGATATTTAGATGCTTCACCGGCATGACTTCGCCGCTGAATATAATTTTCCGGACATGTTCCGGCACACGATATTCCAGCCCTCTTAATGAAGAAATGATACAAAGCGCAGAAACTGCCCAGATCAATGCAGTAACTTCTCTGTCACAGATATAGTCAAGCAGATCCTTTGGAAAAGAAAAAAGCTTCCGCGGAATCATCACCATAGACGCTCCCCTGGAAATCGTCGAGTAAATATCCTTGACGGAAACATCAAAATCAAAGGGCGCCTGATTTCCAATAACATCAGAGCGCGTTATGCCGCATATCTCAGTAAAAGAATCAATGAATTCTATAACAGAAGCATGTCCGACCACAACACCCTTCGGCACACCTGTGGAACCTGATGTAAAGTTGATATAAAGAGGATCTGTCGAGGATGACTGGCGCCGGATATCCTTCAGCGCATCTTCATCGGCTATTCCCCTCATCAGGCGGTCCACACGAATAACAAGACCATTATATGAAAGGGACCTCGCATATTCCTCATGCTCCTTGTCCGTCACAAGTACCTGTGCATCCAGAATGGTGAGAATCTGTTCAAGACGTGAGGCCGGAAGACGCGGGTCAAGCAGAGAATACGGACAGCCTGCATAAACAATTCCAAAAAAGGCCTCTATTGTGCGGACACCCTTCTCCATCATAACTGCTACAGGACGGCGCGGAGTCGCAAGGCGGATCAGCGCTGTGCCAATCCGCCTTGACGCCGCAACAACCTCTTTATAAGTGGCACTCCGCTCGTTGTCAGAAAAAGCCAGTTTCTCCGGCAGTTTTGACTCGGAATGCTCCAGATATTCCAGTACATTTGTCATTCTTCACACTTCCTGTGATATAATTCGAATTTTAATCCTTTTGAAAATTATATCAGATATCATACCATTAATCCACCTTGTAAACAAGATATGAAAATGTGAAGTGACGGAACAGCAGGCTGCAGGGAATTTAATTGTCTGCTTTCCGCGGCCTGTGATTTCCGGCATGCCTTTTCCTATACAGAACCGCTGCCGTTCCGGCAAGCGCACTGGTCATTAACAGCAGGAACAGCCCGCCCTGCTGGTCATCCCCTGTTAAAGGTACGGAAGCCTTCTCTTTGACGACTGTTCCCGGACTGTGCCCGGACTTTACCGGCGGTACGGCAATTTTGCTGTCCTCCATTGTAAAATGCTGTTCTTCCGCTGTATCCAGTACCGTAATCTTCATATCAGCTGCTGTTTCATATCCTTCCGGTGCCGATGCTTCGTGAATTACATATGTACCGGCTTTAATGCGGAAAATACTTTCCTCTTCCGTTCCCGTTGTCCATTCGGCCGCGATATTTCCCTGTTCATCAATCAGCTGCAGACGGGCTCCTTCAAGAAATGAATGATCACTGCTGTCCTGCTTGCCAATCAATACTTTAATAAAGTCCTCATTCATAACAACCTTCTGTGAAGACTCTCCTGTGTCTACTGTAAACTCAATATCCTGAGATTTCATATACCCTGCCGGTGCCGCTGTTTCGTGAAGCCTGTAGCTGCCTGGAAGCAGCCGGAATGATTTCTCCGTATCGCTGCTTCTGAAATCATATAAAACCGCACCGCTGCTGTCCAGTATCTGAAGCGCCGCTTCCGGCACCGCCTTCCCTGTAGCCGCATCCGATTTCAGAAAAGTGACATTCCGCTTCCACACTGCCTGAAAGCCAGTCGGAGAAGCCGTATCCGGAGAATATTCAAGTGTGCCGACAGCCTGAGTATTATCTCCTGTCCGTACAATGACCGCAATACAGGAATGCGTTATGGAACCGGCTATTGAAGTGAAATCCGTCACACCCGCATAATCCGGAGAGGCCTTCAGGCGGAATTTCGTACCTCCTGCTATGCTTACCGTACCTCCTTGCTGTTCTTCCCCCGTATCTTCATTATAAAATGTTATTTCCGCCGGGATTTGAAAAGATGCCGAATTTCTGACATCTCCCTGCATTGTAATAATACCGGTTGTCTGTTCCGTACCGGAAAGAACCGCTTCCGACAAGGACGGAGAAAAGCTTAGCCCCGTTTCCGGTACCGGCGGAGCATTCTGAATCCAGTTGATCACATTCCAGACACCGCTGTTTTCAAGGGATTCCTGCGTACATCCCGTAAACGCGCCGTCACCGCTGAAAAAATAGCTGAGAGCAATATGGGTCAGAATATATGCCGACATATCATCAAGCTGGCTCTGACTGAACAGTTCATGTTCACCCGGACCGCCCATTCCATAATACAGGCCTTTACGAATTATTTCATTCGACAGGACCTCCGCTGCGTAATTTCCGGAATCAGGTGTACCGAGTGCACTTTCCAGACAGTACGCTGTATTGCCGTTCAGAGTAAAATAATTCGTACTGTAACTGCCGAGTCCTTCCGGATATATGATTTCCTCTCCAACCTCCAGCTTCGCGCTGCTGCCCTCCATTGCGCTGTACCCGCCGTTTGATACAATAACGGTGCTGTCCTCCTCCGCCGCGTATACATGAGCACCGCATAGCAGTGTTATAAATGACACGGCTGCTGCAAAATAAACTGCTGCTTTTGACATTATTACCTCCTGATGTTGTTATATTCAGGCAGCGTGACATTCCCTCAATCATCACATATTGCCTGTTCGCATAAGTATATCATTTATTTCTCACTTTTTACGCTTACTTTACTTATTCTACTTACATTGCACAGCTGCATTCCGTGCCGATGTCCAGGCTTTATAAAGCAGATCCATGAAAAAACGCATAGAAAAAGCAGAAAGAGAATACTTCCGGCTCTTTCTGCCCTGCCTGGGATATTTCATCTATTATTCTGTGACGGAACTGCAGATATGAACGATTTCAGACTTTTTCAGCATCCTGTAGATGCTTTCCATTGCCTTTTTCCGTATCCTGTTAATCGTATTGGGGTTCCTTCCGGTTTCGTGCTGCAGCTGATACCAGGAAACATGATTCACATATAAGCTGCAGAATATCTCATATTCATCGGGATCCGCCAATTCTTCACCGGCATGCCAGACCGCCTCCGTGAAACACCACTCAGCCGCCAGAACATGCATCAGCTTCGCGGCATGACCTGTCTGATCCGGCCTGTTTCCCTGACCTTCCGGTCTGTCATATTCCAGAACGGCACTTTCAACAGCACTCTTATAGTAATGCATTCTGCGAATATAATAATCACGAAGTCTGCCGTAATTCTTCAGTATATATTCGATCCGTCCGATCGCAGTCTCTTTACTGTCAAAAACCATTCCCATTCTCCTGTCAGTTAACTAATGGTTATTTCCCTGGTAAAATAATAATATCCTCAGGTGCTCCGACAATTTCGCAGTACATCCTGAATTGCGCGGGTTTCGGTATGATTCGTCCGTGCTCCCAGCTGATGATCGTACTCTTGTTAAGTTTCATCGCCTTTGCCACATCTTCCTGCGTTAAATGGGCGTTTACACGGGCTGCCGCCATGCTGATCCTATACTGTTCCATCCAGTACCACCTCCTCATACCATAATACATAACTTGTTGTTATCTGTCAACAATAAGTTATATTATTCCTTTTTCTATTGAAGTATCATAACTTATATTGTATAATCTGGAATAAGGAGAGATAAACATATGCGAGAAGAAGACATCGACAAGATCATTGCCAGAAATATATCGAGCTATCTGGCCGAGAGCGGCAGAGACCAGCAGGACTTTGCCGATTATATGAATGTTTCACAGGCTACAATCTCATACTGGTGCAAAGGCAATAAGCTGCCCCGCATGAACAAGATTGATCAGATATGCAGTTATTTCAACATCAGCCGCTCTGATCTTTTTAATGACAGACGCAGCAGTACATGCCGCGATGATGCCTGCGCGGCCGATTCCGGCCTGACAGAGCTGGCATCATATCTGAATTCCGATAAGACGGCAAGAGACATACTGAACGAATCGCGAAAGCTCAGCAAGGAAGACAAGATGCTTGTTTACAGGCTTATGGTAAGCATAAACGGCGGCAGTAAGCATGACAAATAATCTTCTGTTTTCATTTATCCGATATTTGCCGGCATGAAATATACGAAATAGCTGATAAGTGCCAATGCCACGAAGAAACAGCTGACCCCCGCAATCACTATCTTTTCAATCTTTTTCCCGCTCCACCCAGGCAGTGCAAACCACTGCTGATATCCGTATGCTGTCAAAGCTGCGAGACATGTCAGCATCGGCAGAAGATATCTGCCCTGCGGCTGGAAATCTGACGTATAGGAATAATAGAAGCTGATGCCCACCGTCAGAATAACGGAAATAATCATTATTATCATCAGAATAAGCTTATTCCATTGCTTCTTGACCGTAAATTTCAAAACAGACGGCCGCAGAATAAAAATGATTCCGATCAATCCGGCACGCAGCGCAAATCTGGCAAGATTGTTAAGCCAGTGCGCGATGAAAATCGTCATATAGCCAAATGCAGCAATAAAGCTTACCAGCGATGTTCTAAGCCAGTGATACTGCTTAAACATCTCCTCGACTGTTATGCCCTTCTGCATAAGTGAAAGCCTGTTTGATGGCTTGAACTGTTCCTTGGCATACAGCTCGGCGCACCTGTTGCATGCATCCAGTCCAAGGATATCTCCGTTATACAGAATGTAATTTCTGACAAACCACCAGCCAGCCAGAACTGCTATGACACATATTACAAGCAGCGCCCTGCCGGCTGTTTTCTTTATTCTGGCTTTACCGGAAAGCTTATCTGTCCTGTGAAGACTTGTCAGCAGGAACAGCACAAGAGATGTCAGAAGGAACCCATACGTATTGTAATATGAAAGCAGACAGCACGAAAGCGCGATTCCCAAACCTATGCAGTGTTTTCGGCTCCAGTCTGACTTCATTCCAAGAACCCACATGTAAGCTGTAAGTGACGTGGAAAACAAAGCCATCGAATCGGTATTGACATAAGAACAGATAAACACCGCTTCCGGCAGAAGAGACGAGATTGTAATCATCATCCACTGATACCATTCCTGCTCAGGAAAGAGCCTGTCGGCAAGCTTCATTACCACATAAGCATTTCCGATGCCGAAGAGGATACTCGGCATTCTTGCAGCCATAAGCAGCGCAAACGCCTCTGTCGTAAAAATGCTGGTGATTTTCATAAAAATTCCGCCGATAATATACGGCGTTATGGGATTAAAGCCGTATGAATTTCCCCATAAAACATTCAGAATTTCAGGATCGGAACCAACCGGCATTCTGCCGTGATGATAGATATATTCAGAAATCTGGTAACGCATGCCCTCATCCGGAGATACACTCAGCTTCTGAATATACGCCCACATAAACAGAAATATAAACAATAAAATCAAATATAGAATTCTGATATTTTTCCTGGTAAAAAAAGCTTTGCAGACTTTCATGTACCCTTCTCTTTCCCTTCCATCGTTTCATTATCACACGAACATGTATATACTGCAAGCTGCATTTGTAAGTATTTAAGAAATAATAATATCTTTCACTCATTCACCGGTATCTGCTTTCCGTCAAATCCGCGCTTTACATACAGATACATCATTGCTGTAACAATCAGCCAGAACCATGTTGTCGGGTTGCTGAACCATGTGGAGAAAAATGAAAGCAGCAGATAAATCGCAATCTGTCCGTATAGAAGAACCGTAATCGGATTTCTGGATCGTTCCGAAATTCTGCGGAGTCTTCGGCATACATATCCCAGAAGCCACGCAAACACACCGATTCCTGCAATGCCAAAGTCATAATATGCATCATAAAACATTGTCAGCGTTGTAAGCTCCTGCTTCGTCGTATACACCGGCATTGATACAAGCTGTTCAAAGCGGAACTTCAGACCGGTAAATGCAAAGAACGGAAAGAGCATGCGCAGCCCCCATGTATGATGCGGCAGATTTTCAACCAGACAGTTAAAATTATCATAATTATTACTGATATAAATATACGGCTGAGTTATGAAAATCGGTATGTCCGTATTCTTCATATCAAAAACACTGTTCAGATAGGAAGCAGCATGATGTCTGAAAAAGGTCAGAACAATGCACGCCGGTATCAGGACTGCGATAATCATCACGATATACCTGAGCCGGATATTCTTCGACAGATACAGATAAACCGTAACAGCGAGAAGAAATGTGAAGATCAGCTGTGACCGTGAAACGCACAGGACAGGAATTACAAGTGATATTGCCGTACAAAGCCAGACTGTACGCCGGGCCTTCGTATTCCGGTCATCGCAGAGCTTATAATACATCAGTACAAGCGCCGGTACAAAGATAAAACAAACCGTGAAATAATGAACACCCGGAATATGAAAATAGGAATATGCATGCGGCTTATCCGACAGGATCGGAATAAACTTTAAATACATCGATTCCGTCAGAAAGGCAGCCGCAGATACAGCTGTCGTAACCGTGATACAGACAAAAAGTCTGTGTCTGGTAAGCTCATCACTGTTCAGCCCGCTGCGTTCCGAACCTGTTGTGCTTCTGCCGAACCACCTGCATTCCAGGCCAAGCCAGAAACAAAGATACGCCAGCATGAAACAGATCCATGTAACCGGAGACCAGTCATGCTGAAGATTGCTGAGCTTCAGACACGATAAGCTCTGTCCTCCAATCCATGACAAGGAGAACAGCGCCCGAAAATCAATCAGATTTCCTGATTTCAAATAACTTACAAGATAAAGATATACTGCCAGAAAAGCAAGCGGTATCCCGGAAAGAAAATAATTTCTGCATTGAGCTAAAGAAAAGCTTAATGCATAGCAGCTAAAAAAAAGAATGAGCTGTGCCTTCGTACTCGTAAGCAGAGTCTTCATCGATTACTCTCCCAGTCCGCTTTCAATAATACCAACCACATGACGAAGCGCTTCCTCTTCATCCTCACCTTCGCAGATCAGTTCAATCTCATCACCGCATTTTACACACGCGCCAAGCACACTAAGCACGCTCTTCGCGTTCGCCGTAAAGTTTCCGAACTGAAACGATATTTCACACGAATACTTTATTGCTTCTCCGCAAAGAACACCCGCCGGATTCAGATGCAGCCCGGTAGGATTCTTAATCGTAACCATCTGTCTGACCATGATAGGAACTCCCTCCTGCAGTACATTCCCTGCACTCTTTATTCTTTCGTAAGTATGACCGTGACCTTTATGCTTTCAGTCAGTGTACAGCCGCCGGGCGGTACTACCGTTACTGTCAGATCATAGGTTCCGGCTTCCGTAATATTTCTGAGATCAATGGATACCTGCAGAGATGAAGCTGCAAGTGATGCGAGATTCTCCTCCGAGCCCTGGAATTTCAGGCTCAAATCAGCTGTGTTCTGATATGTCAGCTTATAACCGTCCGGTGCGTTCTGCACCTGTATGGATCCAACCGGATAATTGACTGTCTTTGAACCGTATGATTCGATTACCGCAGTCACAAGAATCTTCCCGGATTTCTCGTCTGCAGTTGAAATACCGGTTGGAAGGTAATCCTTGATATTAATGACGCTCTCTACCGTACTCGTCGCATTCGTAACGTCAATCAGACTGCCGGGAATAACAATCGAATCAATGGAATCAAGCATTGTCCGGCTGCCGACCAGTTCAAGTGTATCCGGCTCACACGATACGGAAACAAGATTATACCCGGAAGCCGGCACTCCGGAAGCAGCAGCGGTAACCGGCACTGATTTTGTCTGAAGCACGGATACGGAAACTGTAACACCATCATCTCCGACATTCGTTGTCAGAAGAGAATCATCAATCAGATTATTCTGGGCATCATAGAACAAAATACTGCCTTTTACAGAAGCATCGGCTGATAAGCCGGAAACATCAATTGTAACAACCGCGGATGAAATACTCTCAACCTTCGATTTCGGGCCGCTTATCGTAATATTATCCGGCGAGAAACCGACGTTGATTCAATGAAATACCCGTCCCGGGGCGTACCCGTTGCAGAAACAGTAACGGGAAGCTTTACACTTTCGTTATCTTCAATCGATATTCTCATATTCAGAGGATTCGCCCTTGCTTCCTCATACCGGCCCTCAAAAGACGGAATTGTAACCGTAATCGGAACCATTGAATCCAGCTGAAGATTCTTGATATCGGCAGTCGCGGATATATCACTGCGGTCGATGTTCTTAAGAATGGAACGCTTTGCCTTGACTGTCACAGTAACAACATTCGTATCATCAAGAACCTGATAAATCTTTCCGTCATTCGTTATCAGCGATTCATTCTGTGCCTTCACAGTCACCCCGGAATACTGCTTAGTATCCACAGGATCATCTACATTTACAATTGCAAGCCAGAGAAGAAACGCAAAAACGAGTGCTATCACTTTAAGACCAATATTACTGGTCAGACGATTCCGCATGCTTCTCCTTTCCCTTCCTTCGGCGCCAGAAGCTATGCCTGTCCGCCGGCTTGTTCTGAATGTATGCCAGCTGACGGCGAAGCTCGTCCGCATTAACATTTCTTATTAATTTTCCTTCAAAGGCATAGGACACAAAGCCCGTTTCCTCCGAAACAACAATAATCAGCGCATCGCTCACTTCGCTCATTCCAAGTGCGGCACGGTGACGTGTGCCAAGCTCCTTGCTGAGCTCCCTGTTGTCAGATAGCGGCAGGTAGCAGGTTGCCGCGACAATCCGGTTGCCGCGCACAATAATCGCCCCGTCATGAAGCGGTGTGTTGTGCTCGAAAATATTCAGCAGCAGCTGGCTGGATACCAGCGAGTCCATCATAATGCCGGTACGTTCATATTCACGCAGCCTGATATTCTGTTCAACGACAATTAAGGCACCTGTCCGTTCCTTGCCCATTTCATAGCAGGCACGAATGATATCATTTACAACACGGTCCGTAAAGCGCCCGTCCGAGCCGGGATCGTTGGCCCCGAGCAGACTGGCAAGCAGATTCTTCTCACCAAGCTTTTCAAGTGCTCTCCGAAGTTCCGGCTGGAATACAATAATTACCATTATAATCAGTATGCTGACGGACTTCTGGACGAGCCAGAGAATCGCGTTCATGTGAAACAGCCATGCGAAGAAAATAAAAATGGTAATAATGATAATCCCGCGAAGCAGCATCCATGCTTTGGTATTCTTAATCCAGGCCAGAATCTCATACACGAGAAAAGCAATGATAAGAATCTCAACAATATCCGTTACTTTAATATCGGGCATAGAAAGCCAATACAGATATTTCTCTGCAAATGCGGAAAAATTTGACATGCTTCTCAGCCCTCCCTGTTGCTTTCGCTATCTTCCTGCCTTCTTTTCAATATCACGTTCAATATCCGCCTCTTCCTCTTCCGTAAGGATCGGCCGCTCCGTACGTCGGGGACCCTGCCCATGGCTGATCCGCTTCACTGTCTTCTCCGGAACCGACATCGACACCTTGGGCACTGCCTTGACATAATAGTAATACTCATCATCCTCATACTGAACAAATTTCGTTCGCGAATAATCGACAGTAAACAGAAACAGCTCCAGCACCAATGCCAGGACCAGCGACAGAATACTGCCCAGGATCAGCATCACATAATCAATCTTCACATCAAATGCAATGTTTCCGACAACAAAAACGACAAAATCCAGCAGCAGTCCGGCTGCAATTGCGAAATCCCATGAATGGTCAATGGACTGTCTCCGGATGGCATAGACGACTGTAATGACAATAGCAAATGCGATAATCATCAGAATCATCTGTTTGTTCTGAAGCACATTCTGCACAAAATAACTGATCCTCGTCACGGCATCCGATTCATCCGCAGTCGAAACGCCGGCCGCATATACCGTCACATAATGAATAATATAATAAATCATGACACCGCATCCGACGGAGACCATGGAAAGCGGCGTGGCCGTAAGTCCGAGCGCAACCGGCATGATATACGGTATCTTAAGCGCGCACGCCAGCGGCGTAAGCAGCAGTACGATCGCCTGTTTCGGCACAAAGCGGAAATACAGGATAAACATTACAAGCATAATCGCTCCTGTGACCGCCATAACTTCAATGGAAAGCTTATAAAGCTGAATCAGAATAAGTGCCGCCGCAAAAAGCACCGTGCCGTTGACAGGCAGAAACATGCAGATAACAGAAAGACCTGCCAGTATAATAGGATTGGTCAGAGACTTCATGAAGCCAAGGCTGCTGCTTATTGCTGTAAATACAACAAGCGCAAGGGCAAACTGAAAAACCTTGTCAATAAACATGGAATTCTGGGCATAAAATTTCTTCAGACGCTCACGAAAAACGAGTAACGTTTTCATTTATTGATCTCCTTCCGAATTCTCGGCTGCCGCCTCCGCTCTTTCTTCCTGTTCATACAGTCTTTCAAGTCTGCGAAGCTCCGCATAATATTTCTTCACATCACGGCGCGCAATACGGTGCTTTCTGGAAAAATGCGTATAAGCCATAATCAGATATGCCGTCAGTATCACGGCAAAACCCACAATAAGCAAAACAAGAAATCTCACGAAATTGCTGACGGTGAGCGCTCCAAGGATCTGCGTCATAAACATGGCACCGCCAATCACCAGCAGCAGGGCATAGCCAAGGACAACCCATAAAGTCGTGGCGATCATATGAATTCCCACATAATCCCGGCGGTAATAGCTGCTTATCTTCAGCTTTCTGCTGCCGCTGCCCTGTTCAAAAAAGGCCAGATCCGTCATTATTTTAATACGATCTTCACTTAGCATAAACCCCTTATTATCCTTTCAGAAATGAATCTAAACAACACCAAGTATACCATAGGACAAAAGCAGAATCAAGCACCGCCGGCAATGGAAACCGTCATGAAAAAGACATCTCTGGCTCCGGCTGTTTTCAACGCTTCCGCGCATCTGTGAACTGTACTCCCTGTCGTATAAATATCATCAATGATAAGAATCCGCTCCGGTACCCGGCCGCTGCATCGGAATGCATGTGCCAGGTTCCAGCTCCGCATGGCAGGTCCTAAATCCTTCTGGGCAGAAGTCGATTCTGTTCTGGAAAGGACATCCGCCATTACCTCGAGGTTCAGAAAACCGGCCAGCTGCCCCGCAAGCACCTCCGCCTGGTTATAGCCCCGCTTCTTCAGTCTGTCACGGTGAACCGGCACGGGAACAAGTGCGTCGATCCGCCATCCGCGGATATGACTGCCATACCGGTCCGCCATTTCCGACGCATAAAATCTGCCGTATTCTTTCCGCCCGGCATATTTGAACTCGAAAAGCGACTGCTTCATGTATTCATCGTGAAGCCACACCGCTCTGCCCTCTCTGCAGGCGATTCTGCGCCTTCTGCAGTCATTGCAGTATTCATCCCTGCTTCCATCGGGAAGCTGCCTTCCGCATAAACAGCACCTTGGTTCCTGAATATACGTCAGTCTGCCGAGGCAGTCCTTATGCACATACTCCTCATGCGGATTAAGTGCCTTCCCGCAGACCGCGCAGCGGCGCGGATATATAACATCCAAAAGCCTGTACCCTTTCAAATTCATCCTTTCCGGAATACATCTCTCTCCGGATCAGCCGCCCTGCTCTCCGGTTTCACGGATACACCCCGCAAGTCCTGTGTACCGTCTCTGCTCTCTTGTATTGCGGATCATTTCATTGAGCGTATCTTCACTTCCGAGAATCGTGACACATTTACGTGCACGCGTCACTGCTGTATAAAGCAGATTCCTGTTAAAAAGCATCTGAGGCCCGTTAAGCAGCGGCAGGATTACCGCCGGATACTCGCTCCCCTGCGACTTGTGGACCGTAATGGCATACGCAAGGTCCAGCTCGTCCAGTGACGCAAAGGAATATTCCACTTCCCGGTTCTCATCAAACAGTACCGTTACCGTCTCATCAAATGTACTGATCTGCGTGATAATTCCCGTATCACCGTTGAAAACCCCCGTACCGTCGGACGTTACAATGCCTCCTCTGCCGCGGATCTTCCATACCAGCTGATAGTCATTCCGGATCTGCATGACCTTATCGCCCGTCCGGAAAAGCACATCCCCGGCCATCTTCTCTTCCTTGCTCTCATCGGGCGGGTTCAGATACTGCTGAAGAATCCTGTTCAGGCGCTCAACGCCGAGCGGTCCCTTGCGTGTCGGCGTAATCACCTGTATTTCTGACTGATCGCTTCAATGTAGCCCGGCAGCTTATCCTGAACCAGCGTAATAATATTGCTGATAATCCTGTTCGGATCACTCCGCTTCAGGAAAAAGAAATCACGGCTGTCATTGCTCAAATCAACCGGTTCGCCGTTATTGATCCGGTGCGCGTTCAGAATGATATCGCTCATAGCCGCCTGCCGGAAAATCTTCGTCAGCATGACGACATTAAAAGCATGTGAGGCAACAATATCCTTAAGCACACTGCCCGGTCCTACCGACGGCAGCTGGCTCGTATCCCCGACAAGAATCAGATGCGTTCCGGCTGTCAGTGCGGAAAGCAGTGCGTTCATAAGCCAGATATCGACCATGGACATTTCATCAATAATAACAACGCCGCATTCCAGCGGATTGTCCGCATTCCGGTCGAAGCTGCCGCTACCGTATCCGGAAATTCCCGCGTTCACTTCCAGCAGCCGGTGTATCGTCTGTGCTTCATATCCTGTAGCTTCCGTCATGCGCCGCGCCGCCCTGCCAGTCGGAGCCGCCAGCCGGATATCACAGCCTTCCTCACGGAAGTACCGGATGATCGTATTAATCGTTGTCGTCTTGCCTGTTCCCGGTCCGCCTGTTATAACAAGCAGACCATTTCTTACGGTTTCCGCAACAGCCGTACGCTGAAGATCATCCAGCACAATGTGTTCTTCTTCCTCAATCCTTCGTATCCGCCGTGAAAGATCACGTTCCTCCACACTGTACTTTATATTCAGTGCATGCAGCATTTCGGCGGTATTGCGCTCCATATAATAATACTGGGCCGCATACACGGCACTGCTGCCGCTGTCGCTGCTTTCACGCTCCTCATCCGTCTCCCGGAGCACGACTTTCCGGTCAATCGCCAGATCCATGACAAACTTGTCAAGATCCTCCGGCAGTATGCCGAGCATCTCTCCAGTTCTTGAAAGGAGCTGCCTGCGCGGCAGATACACATGACCTTCCCCTGCCGCCTGCGCTAATGTATAAAGAAGACCGCTGCGGATACGAAACTCTGAATCCGTCTGTATGCCTACCTTAGATGCAATCTCATCCGCGATCTGAAAACCGATGCCGTCGATATCGTCTGCCAGACGATATGGATTTTCCTGGATAACACTGTATAATTCGGCACCGTAGTGATCATATATCTTAACGGAAAGTGTCATTGATATCCCGTATTTCTGCAGAAAGATCATGGCATTCCGCATATCCTTCTTCTCGTCAATCTGAAGGGAAATATCCTGTGCCTTGTTCAGGCTGATTCCCTTCACCTCGGCAAGCCGTTCCGGCTCCTCTTCAATGATGCGGAATGTATCTTCACCGAACTGCTTCACAATCGCCGCCGCAAGCTTTCGCCCGATTCCGCGTACAGCGCCTGATCCCAGATACCGTTCGATCGATACCGCGTCCTCAGGTTCCTTGATGGAATACGAAGAGACCTTCAGCTGGATGCCATAGACAGGATGCTCGACAAAATCTCCTGACAGCTCCAGATATTCGCCCTCGCTGACCGGTCCGAGACTGCCGACGCACGTCATTTCCTCATACTCATCGCACGACAGGCTTAAAACGGTATATCCGTTGTCTTCATTGCGATATACGATATGATCCACATAACCCGAAACTGTATCCAACCCAATGCCCCCATGCAATATACACCGATAAATCCGCAAAACATCGCGATATCCCGCTCATTACAGTAAAAGCTGCCCCTTATGAAAGGCAGCTTCTGCTTAAAAATCCTTATGAGCGCTCAGAAATTCAACGTACTGACCTGTACCGATGGCAACCGCCGTCATCGGATCATCCGCTGTAATCGTACTGATGCCCGTCTTCTCTTCAATCAGCTGTTCCATGCCGCGGAGAAGCGATCCTCCTCCTGTAAGAACAATGCCGCGTTCCAGAATATCGGAAGACAGTTCCGGCGGAGTCCGCTCCAGCACACTCATAACTGCCTCGACAATCTGTGCCGTCGGCTCACGCAGCGCTTCCAGCGTCTCCTCCGACGTCACCGTCACCGTCTTAGGCAGTCCTGTCACAAGATTCCTGCCCCGGATTTCCATGGTAGAGACTTCATCCGTCGCATAGCACGTACCGATCTTAATCTTGATATCCTCTGCCGTCCGCTCGCCGATCAGCAGATTATGCTTCTTCCGCATATAACGTACAATTGCTTCGTCAAAATCATCCCCTGCGATCTTAATCGATGTATTTACAACGGTACCGCCGAGCGATATAACCGCGATATCACACGTTCCGCCGCCGATATCCACAATCATATTGCCGCAAGGCCGGGAAATATCGATTCCTGCGCCGATCGCAGCCGCAACCGGCTCCTCGATCAGTTTGACATCCCTCGCACCTGCCGCATACGCAGCCTCTTCAACCGCCTTCTTCTCAACCTCCGTTACCCCGCTCGGCACACATACGCTGATGCACGGCTTCCGGAACATCCGTCTGCCAAGGGACTTCTGGATAAAATACTTCATCATCTTCTCGGTAACGGTATAGTCTGAAATAACACCCTGCCGCAGCGGACGGACCGCCACAATGTTGCCCGGTGTACGTCCAAGCATCAGCCGGGCTTCCTCGCCGATTGCCTTGATCTCATTCGTATCACGGTCAAAAGCAACCACGGAAGGCTCCTTCAGCACAACACCCTTACCCTTCACATAGACAAGGACACTGGCGGTGCCCAGGTCGATTCCGATATCTGTAGACATAAAACGACTCCTCTCTATCATACAGAAACACGGCCGGCCCTGGCAAAATGCCGCAGACGGTCCGGCCGAGGCTAAATCACATATTGTATCTGCGTGCCTTTAAGCACACTATTATTATATACGAAACACCTGTGAATGAAAAGGTATAATTTCTTAAAAATTGTTAAATGCCGCTTAAAGCGGGCTGTCCGCACAGGAATTCTGCATCTGCTTACATTTTTTTACATTTGTCCAGAATCGGCCGGAGATACGCGCCGGTATACGATTTTTCAAAGGAAGCGACCTTCTCAGGCGTGCCGTAAGCGACAACTGTCCCGCCCCTGTCTCCGCCTTCCGGACCGAGATCGACAATATAATCCGCTGTTTTGACTACATCCAGATTATGCTCGATTACAAGAACCGTATTGCCGCCCTCGGTAAGACGTGACAGAATCTCGGTAAGCTTCTGAACGTCGGCAAAATGCAGTCCGGTCGTCGGTTCATCCAGAATATAAATTGTTCTTCCCGTGCTGCGCCGGCTCAGCTCCGTGGCCAGCTTGATCCGCTGTGCCTCGCCGCCGGACAGCTCTGTCGACGGCTGTCCGAGACGGACATAGGAAAGTCCGACATCATACAGGGTTTCCAGCTTCCGTCTGATCGATGGAATCGCTTCAAAAAAGGAAAGCGCCTCCTCGACCGTCATATTCAGCACATCGTAAATATTCTTCCCTTTGTATTTCACCTCAAGCGTTTCCCGGTTGTAACGCCTGCCCTTGCAGACCTCGCACGGCACGTACACATCCGGTAGAAAATGCATCTCAATCTTCAGAATACCGTCTCCGCTGCAGGCCTCGCATCGTCCGCCCTTGATATTAAAGCTGAAACGGCCCTTGTTATAGCCACGTTCCTTCGCGTCGGTCGTTGCGGCAAACAATTCCCGGATCATATCAAAAACACCTGTATACGTCGCAGGATTTGAACGCGGTGTCCTGCCGATCGGCGACTGATCGATATCGATCACCTTATCCAGCTGCTCGATCCCCTCGATCTTATCAAATTTTCCAGGCAGCGTATGCGCGTGATTCAGCTTTTTTGCCAGATACTTGTACAGAATCTCATTCACAAGCGAACTCTTCCCGGATCCGGAGACACCGGTAATGCATGTCATAACGCCAAGCGGTATTTTCACATCAATGTGCTTCAGATTATTCTCGGAAGCGCCTTTTATCTTAAGCCATCCCGAAGGCTTTCTGCGCACGGCCGGAACCGGGATGCTCAATCGTCCGCTCAGATAATCACCTGTGATGGATCGCGGATTTGCCATGATATCCTCGGCTGTTCCGACAGCCAGGACCTCACCGCCATGTTCTCCGGCACCCGGTCCGATATCGATAATGCAGTCGGCAGAACGCATCGTCTCCTCATCGTGTTCCACAACAAGCACAGAATTGCCGAGATCCCGCAGATGCTTCAGCGTAGCAAGCAGCTTCCCGTTGTCGCGCTGATGCAGGCCGATACTTGGCTCATCCAGAATATACGCAACCCCTACAAGCCCCGATCCGATCTGGGTCGCAAGACGGATTCGCTGTGCCTCCCCTCCGGAAAGCGTCGCAGCGGCGCGCGCAAGTGTCAGATAGTCAAGCCCGACATCCATCAGGAAGCCGACCCTGGCTGTAATCTCTTTCAAAACCTGGCGTCCGATCAGCATCTGCTGCTTTGTCAGCCGCATATGCGATAAAAAATGCTGCAGCTTTGACACCGGCATATTCGTGATTTCATAAATGTTCTTATCAGCCACAGTAACGGCAAGCGCGGCAGGCTTCAGACGCTGCCCGTGACAGGCGCTGCACGGCGTTATGCGCATGAAGGTTTCATACTCCTGCTTTGCCGTATCGGAAGAGGTCTCGCGGTACCGCCGCTCAACGTTCCGGATAATGCCCTCGAAGGCTACACGGTAATTGCCCTCCCCGCGCTGTCCGACGTAGTGGACCATGACCTCTTTTCCATCCGTTCCGTGTATCAGGACATGCTGTACCTGTTCATCCAGATCCTTATATGGTGTACTTAGCTTGAAATGGTACTCCTTTGCAAGTGCCTCGAGTATTGCTCTTGTAAAGCTGCCCTTATCCGTGCTGGACTGCCATCCCGGCACGATAATCGCACCCTCGTCTATGCTTAAGTCCTTGTCGGGAATGATCAGCTCCTCATCAAATTCCATCTTATACCCAAGGCCGAAGCACTCCGGACACGCACCGAAAGGATTGTTAAAAGAAAAGCTGCGCGGTTCAATCTCATCAATGCTGATGCCGCAGTCCGGACACGCGAAATGCTGACTGAAATTCAGCATGCCGCCGTCTCCTGTGTCAACCTCCATCAGACCGTCGGACAGCTTCAGTACATTCTCAACCGAATCGGTAAGCCGCTTCTCAATACCCGGCCGGACGATCAGACGGTCAACAATTACTTCAATCGTATGCTTGATGTTTTTATCCAGTGTGATTTCTTCCGACAGCTCATACAGACTGCCGTCAATCCGGGCGCGCACATAGCCGCTCCGCGCGATATGGCCCAGGAGCTTCGCGTGTGTGCCCTTCCTTCCCCTGACAACCGGCGCCAAAAGCTGTATCCGGGAATTTTCCGGAAGCTCCATGATCTGATCCACCATCTGGTCAACCGTCTGGCGTTTGATCTCACGTCCGCACGAGGGACAGTGCGGCGTGCCGATTCTGGCATACAGCAGACGGAAATAATCGTAAATCTCCGTAACGGTTCCGACCGTAGAACGCGGATTCCTGTTGGACGTCTTCTGATCGATGGAAATTGCAGGCGGAAGTCCCTCGATGCTCTCGACATCCGGTTTTTCCATCTGTCCCAGAAACTGACGCGCATAGGAAGACAACGATTCCATATACCGCCGCTGCCCCTCCGCGTAAATCGTATCAAACGCAAGCGACGATTTGCCGGACCCGGACAGTCCCGTCAGCACAACCAGCTCGTTGCGCGGAATATCCAGATCCACGTTCTTCAGGTTATGCTCATTCGCTCCCCTGATCTTAATGTATTGCATGACTTATTTTCCTCCAGTTATATCAACCAGCTGTTTTTTTAATTCCAGCAGCTGGTCGCGAAGCTCCGCGGCTGTTTCAAAATCAAGCTCAGCCGCTGCTTTCCGCATCTGCTTTTCAACCCGTTCAGCAAGCTTCGTAAGCTCCTCCTCACTCATCGATTCCGGATCTTTTTCCAGTGTCGCCTGGCTCTGCGCTACCTCTTTCGAAATGCTGATCAGGTCACGGACCGCCTTCTGAATCGTTGTCGGCGTGATATGATGCTCTTTGTTATATGCTTCCTGTATCTTCCTGCGGCGGTTCGTTTCATCGATTGCCAGCTTCATCGAATCCGTCATGACGTCGGCATACATAATCACATGGCCTTCCGAATTACGCGCTGCACGGCCGATCGTCTGGATCAGCGCCGTTCCCGAACGCAGAAAGCCTTCCTTGTCCGCGTCCAGAATCGCAACAAGCGTTATTTCCGGGATATCAAGACCTTCCCGGAGAAGATTGATGCCGACCAGCACATCAAACACATCAAGCCGCATATCGCGGATGATCTCCGTCCTTTCCAGTGTATCGATGTCAGAATGGAGATACCGCACACGGATGCCGGCTTCCCTGAGATAATCCGTCAGATCCTCGGCCATCCGCTTCGTAAGCGTTGTTATTAATACTTTATGATGCGCCGCTGTTTCTTTATTCACCTCACTGATCAGATCATCGATCTGACCGGTGACAGGCCTGACCGTAACCTCAGGATCCAGAAGCCCCGTCGGCCGGATAACCTGCTCCGCCCGAAGAAGCTCATGTTCTGCCTCATACTCACCCGGCGTCGCCGAGACAAAAAGTATCTGATCGATCTTCGATTCGAATTCCGAAAAGCTGAGCGGCCTGTTGTCCTTCGCGGACGGCAGGCGGAACCCGTAATTCACAAGTGTCGTCTTGCGCGACTGATCTCCGTTGTACATGCCGCCGATCTGCGGCACCGTCTTGTGCGACTCATCGATAATCATCAGAAAATCATCCGGAAAATAGTCAATCAATGTCTGCGGCGCCTGTCCGGGCAGCGCCCCGGTCAGATGGCGGGAATAATTCTCGATACCGGAACAAAAGCCGGTTTCCCGTATCATTTCGATGTCAAATTCCGTCCGTTCCTCGATACGCTGTGCCTCCAGAAGCTTATCCGACTGCTGGAAAAAGCGTACCCGTTCCTTAAGCTCTTCCTGAATCGTACCAATGGCGCGTTCCATCTTTTCCTTCGTCACAACGTAATGCGACGCCGGAAAAATAGCAGCGTGCTGTACTTCATCCTTGATATGCATCGTCGTGACGTCAATCTCGAGAATCCGGTCGATCTCATCCCCGAAAAACTCGACACGGAACGCGGTGCTTCCGGAATACGCCGGAAAAATATCAAGTACATCCCCGTGAACACGAAATGTGCCGCGGTGAAAATCCATATCGTTCCGGTCGTACTGGATATCGATCAGCCTGTGAATGATCTCGTCCCGATCCTTCACCATTCCGGGGCGGAGCGAAATCACCATGCTCTTGTAGTCGATCGGACTTCCGAGTCCGTAGATACAGGAAACACTGGAGACAATAATTACATCACTGCGTTCCGAGAGAGCCGCTGTCGCGGAATGACGGAGCTTGTCGATCTCCTCGTTCATGGAGGAATCTTTTGCAATATATGTATCGGAGGAAGGTACATATGCCTCCGGCTGATAATAATCATAATAGGATACAAAGTACTCGACCGCGTTTTCCGGAAAAAACTCCTTAAATTCGCCGTAAAGCTGTGCGGCCAGCGTCTTGTTATGCGCGATGACAAGCGTCGGCTTATTCAGCTGCTGTATGACATTTGCCATCGTAAAGGTCTTGCCGGAGCCGGTTACACCCAGAAGCGTCTGCGCCTGGTTGCCCTCCCGGAACCCTTGCACAAGCTTCCCGATCGCCTGCGGCTGGTCTCCTGTCGGCTGGTATTCTGAATGAAGTTTAAATTCCATGATATATCCTTCCTGTACAGCTAGTCATTTCGTTCCACATTCCGTGTCGCGGCTGCGGATATGCCCGTACCGGCAAGATTATCCGCCACAATGTCGCCGATATAAACCGGTGCCTTCACAGTAATGCCCTTCAGTGCCCTGACACAGTCACGTACCTTTTCCTTCGGCACCTCTCCGGTGGTTTTCACGGAAACCATGCGCATCGTCCCGCCGCTTACCGGAACAGATGTTGTAACCATACGTTCCGGATGCGTGACTTCCTTTCTTGCATACGCCTCGCCTCTTTTACAGGAAAAGCCCTGAACAGAAAGGATCTTTCCGTCCTGCATACCGACCTCTATCTGACACCCCATCGGACAACCGATGCAGGTAAGCTGACGATTTTCCATGTCTTATGCCTCCGTTTCAATCATGACCGTGATCTCAGCAAGCCCGGGATACGCGAGAAAAGCCTCCCGGATGATCTTCACTTCCTCCATCTCACCCGGCGCGGCTACGCGTTTCTTGTATGTTTTAACGGGAACACCGTCAAAAAGCACCTTGACGCTGCAGTTTGTTAAGACATCCGTCACGCGGAACCGGATCGTCAGGGCTTCATCCGCGCGCTCCGGATCCACAAAAGAGGGCACTGTATAACGAACGTGCGGGCCCGCCTTGATCGCAACCTTCTGGCTTCTGGCGCCTGCGGATACGCCGGCTGCGTACCGTGCGGCGCTTCTGCCCGCGTAAGCGGCTTCTTCCGAGACATTGTCCACAAGATCATGAACGTGCAGCACATTGCCGCACGCAAAAATTCCCTGCACACTCGTTTCCAGGCTTTCATCCACAACCGGTCCCTTTGTTGCCCTGGAAAGCTCGACGCCCGCGCTCTTTGACAGCTCATTTTCCGGTATCAGGCCGACCGAAAGCAGCAGTGTGTCACAATCATAATCCTTCTCCGTTCCCGGAACAGGTTTAAGCTTATCATCCACTTCCGCGATTGTTACACCTTCCACACGTTTCCTGCCTCGGATGTCCACAACCGTATGAGACAGCTGAAGCGGTATTCCGTAATCATCAAGACACTGGACAATATTGCGCTTCAGGCCTCCGGAGTATGGCAGCAGCTCCGCCACAACCTTCACCAGCGCGCCCTCCAGCGTCAGACGTCTGGCCATGATCAGTCCGATGTCTCCGGAACCCAGGATTACAACTTCACGCCCCGGCATCACGCCATCCATGTTTACAAGACGCTGCGCCGTACCCGCGGTATAAATCCCGGCAGGACGGAAGCCCGGAATTCCAAGCGCGCCGCGCGGCCGCTCACGGCAGCCCATCGCAAGAATGACGGTCTTCGCGGAAAGCCTGACAATCCCGCGCTTCCTGTTTACCGCTGTCACCTTTTTATCCGGTGAAATGTCAAGTACCATCGTATCCGTCCATATTTCAATGCCCAGTTCATATACACGTCTGACATACCGTGCCGCGTACTCCGGTCCCGTCAGCTCCTCCTTAAAGGTATGAAGGCCGAATCCATTGTGGATACACTGATTCAGGATACCGCCCAGCTCTCTGTCCCGCTCCAGGATCAGCATTCTTCTGATTCCGTTCTCATATGCCGAAATCGCGGCGGCAAGACCGGCCGGCCCGCCGCCGATTACAATCAGATCATAATCATACATTCTGCCATCTCCTTACAGGGAATCCTTCAGTCTGCCCGCCGTGAGTTCCGACCCGGGGCCGCATTTCGTAATGTCCGTAAGTGCAAGCCCCCTTTGTTCCGCCAGAATATCCATGATGCGCGGTGTGCAGAAACCGGCCTGGCACCTGCCCATTCCGGCCCATGTCCGGCGTTTGACACCGTCCAGCGTCGTCGCCCCGAGCGGTCTTTGTACCGCGTCGCGGATTTCGCCCTCGCTGACCGTATTGCAGCGGCAGATAATCGTTCCATATGCCGGATCCGACAGGATCAAGGCC
>Ga0183098_10807_pt1 | contig 24537 bp, 21 predicted proteins | sample BioMet9_FD_128884 | JGI IMG/M metagenome (GOLD analysis project Ga0183098, IMG submission 128884) | Microbial communities from bioreactor (seeded with sewage sludge) at Lawrence Berkeley National Lab, California, USA - Biofuel... | ecosystem: Engineered > Bioreactor > Anaerobic > Unclassified ...
ATCAGCTTCTGTGCGGAGCGTGCGCACATATCGACGCATGTCGCGTAATCCGGCTCTGCCTTGCCTTCCATTAGTCCTGTGATCGTCCTGAACTGTCTGCGGACCTCCAGAACGATTGCCTGTGCTGCTTTTCCGACTGCGCTCATGGTAAGAGCCGCGAAGAGGAACGGCAGCATGCCGCCGATGAAGAGGCCGACCAGGACGGTCGGGTTCATGATCGTCAGATTCAGGTCCAGATTCGGTGCAATGGCATGAATTTTGTCGATATAGGACGCGATCAGCGCCAGCGCTGTAAGCGCCGCGGAACCGATCGCAAAGCCTTTGCCGGTCGCCGCTGTCGTATTGCCAAGAGAATCGAGCGCGTCGGTACGTTCACGGACAACCGGATCCATATGCGTCATCTCGGCGATGCCGCCGGCGTTGTCGGCTACCGGTCCGTACGCGTCTGTCGCGAGCGTGATGCCGAGTGTGGAAAGCATGCCGACAGCAGAAACACCTACACCGTACAGGCCGATGTTAAAGTCGTTCGCGCCGCCTGCCGCGAAGTAGCTGATCAGGACGGAAGCGCCTACAATAACAACCGGTGCTACCGTAGAAAGCATACCGAGCGAGATGCCGCCGATAATAACGGTAGCAGCGCCTGTCTCGCTTGATTCCGCAAGATTCTGCGTCGGCTTGTATGTATCGGAAGTAAAGTATTCCGTGATCACACCGATCAGAACGCCTGCCACGAGGCCGGAGAGGATCGCGGCATATATGCCGGTATGTTCCGGAAGCAGGAACTTGATTACAAAATAGGATACGATAATGATCAGGATTGCGCTGATATACGTGCCGCGGCGAAGTGCCGTAAGCAGATTCTTCTGGGATGCGCCTTCTTTTGTCTTGATGAAAAAGGTACCGATGATCGACGCGAACACACCCATTGCCGCCAGCAGCATGGGAACAGCGACGCCGTTCATGCTGAAGCCTGCAGCTACGGCAAGCGCTGCCGTTGAAACGACGGATCCGACATAGGATTCATACAGATCCGCTCCCATTCCTGCGACGTCACCTACGTTGTCGCCGACGTTATCGGCAATAACCGCCGGGTTCCGGGGATCATCCTCCGGGATGCCCGCCTCAACCTTGCCTACAAGATCGGCGCCTACATCTGCTGCTTTCGTGAAGATACCGCCGCCGACACGTGCGAACAGTGCCATACTGGAAGCGCCCATTCCGAATGTCAGCATATTTGCGGTAATCTGTACAATCCGTTCATCCATCGGAAGGCCTGAGAACGCGAAGTTCAGGATAAAGAACCAGATCGTAAGATCAAGCAGGCCAAGTCCGACAACGGTAAAGCCCATGACGGAGCCGGCGGAAAAAGCAACCTTCAGGCCTTTGTTGAGGCTCTGGGAAGCTGCGTTTGTCGTGCGACAGTTTGCCATGGTGGCTGTCCGCATTCCTACAAAACCGGACAGGCCCGAGAAAAAGCCTCCCGTCAGGAACGCAAATGGTGTAAAGAAGCTCAGAAACCCTAAGAATGCCATGATCAGCAGCAGTACGAATACAACTGCAAAGAATATTGCGACGCCGGAATACTGCCGTTTCAGATATGCGTTCGCACCGGAACGCACCGCCTGAGAAATTTTGGACATTTGCTCGGTTCCCTCCGGCTGCTTCTTCACGCGGAAAAAATTGACCGCTGCGTAGCAGATAGCGGAAAGAGAGCCGATCAGTACCAGGTACATAGGACTCATTTTGTTAACCCCACCTCTCATTTATTTATTTAAAAGAACGGCCCTGAAGCCGTTCCTTTAAATTCCGTCTTATATATCAGCCGTTGATATATTTGACCACTTTATTATAGGATGTTTCCACAGGCGGGAATAACTCACGCGCCGAAGCGATATCACCGCCGCGAAGTGCCTCTACAACGGGATTCAAATTCTTCAGAAGCTCATCCATGCTTAAATTGCCTGTGACACCCTTCAGTGTATGGGCAAGGCGAAATGCCTGCTCCGCGTCATCGCCCGCAATCGAGCTCTTAAGATCCGGGAATGTCGGATCAGCCGGAAATTTCACAAGAAATTTCTCAAACATTTCCGCGTTTCCGGCAAAACGGTTGACTCCGGTGTCGTAGTTAATGCCCGCCTCCAGGCATCCTTCTCTGTTCATGATATTCTCCTCTCTGTGCAAGCTGTTTGAAAATAGCATCAGCTGAAGCCGATAACACGTTTCAGAGCATGGTATCCGACGATTGAAATCCGACGTCCGCCCTTGCCGGGCAGATTGCTGCTCTGTCCAACGATTCCGTACCGTATCTTCAGGTATGTCCAGTAATTGTTCTTCTTAAGATACTCCCACAATTCCTTACGCTTCTCCAGACATTCCGGTGTCTGCGCCCGGACGAGAAGGATCGACGAAATCATCATCATAATGGCCAGATAGCTCATCATATACTTCCGGAGCTTCGGATTCCTGATTGACGGCATCTGATACATGTCGATCATCGTCTTCGTAACAAGGATCTGCTGATCGACACGGCCGACCATAACCTTCTCATTCACGGACTGGTCTTCCCGTCCGATAAAATAGCGGTACAGGTTGATGTCCATGTAGTACATCGTCTCCACATACGGGAGCGGATAATATACATAAATATTGTCAACGTAAAAGGTGTGCTTCGGCAGTGTCAGGCCGCATTCCTTCAAAAGCTCCGTCCGGTAGATGACGGAATGCATCAGGATATAATGGCCGACACGGAAATGCCCGCAGTCGTCCCAGGTGAAAATCTGTTCCTGCGGCAGGAAGCTCCGGTAGCTTACAACGCGCTTATGACGCGCGCCGACCTTCTCATATACATAATTTGCAAGGAACATGTCAATCGAGGTGCCTTCACGCTCCCAGGAGCGGAGTCTGTCCATTACAATGCCAAGGCTCTTGGCATCCAGCCAGTCGTCACTGTCAACGACTTTGAAATACTTGCCCTCCGCCTCTCTCAAGCCTGCCATCACCGCGTCTCCGTGACCGCCGTTCTCCTTATCGATAACCTTCACGATGCCCGGATACTTGTCGGCATACCGGTGTCCGATCTCGGACGTGCGATCCTTGGATCCATCATTTACAATGAGAACCTCAATGTCATCTCCGGCCCTTAATACCGACTGTATGGCATGCTCCATATACGCTTCCGAGTTGTAGCACGGAATCGCAAATGATATCAGCTTCATACACTCTTCCTTTCCATATAATATATCTTAAAGACACTGTCCGTCTACTCATTTTCACAATTTCACCGAACATTATTATTATAACACGTCCGACTTTTTGTTTCATTACAAACTTGATCATTAAGGCAATCTTAACTTTTTTCAAAAACAGCGTGCAACTTAAATAAAAATTCCTGCGTTCTGTTGTCACGTTTTTTGAATTGGTCTATAATAAAATTGTTAAAAAGTTCATTCAGTCTCTTAGCAAAGGAGATATTCTGCATGAAGAAAAATCTTATCGTAGGTCAGTCCGGCGGCCCTACGGCCGTCATCAACGGAAGTCTGTACGGCGTCATCACCGAAGCCCTTGCGCATAGCGATGAAATCGGAGATGTCTATGGTATGGTCAATGGAATCGAAGGATTTCTGAATGGCCAGGTTATGCCGCTTGCACCGCTCAAGGACAGCGGTGAACTTTCGCTCATGCGCACGACACCCGGTGCGTATCTTGGCTCCTGCCGCTTTAAGCTGCCTGAGGATCTCGATGATGAAATTTATCAGAAACTTTTCCGCCGGTTTGATAAATACGGCATCGGTTATTTCTTCTATATAGGCGGCAATGATTCGATGGACACGGTCAGCAAGCTTTCCCGCTACGCTTCCGTGCATAAATCGGATATCCGTTTTATCGGGCTTCCCAAAACCGTTGACAACGATCTCTGTCTGACGGATCATACGCCAGGCTACGCGAGTGCCGCCAAATTTGTCGCGACGGTCCTTCGTGAAATCAGCATTGATGCTTCTGTTTACAGCAACAAGAAGTCTGTGACAATCGTTGAGATCATGGGACGCCACGCGGGATGGCTCACAGCCGCGTCTGCCCTCGCGCGGACCGATATGGATCCGAATCCGCTTCTGATCTATCTTCCGGAAGCTGCTTTTGACCAGGATGCCTTCATGAAGCAGATTCAGGATTCGTTTAAGACGATGAACAACCTGATTGTCTGTATTTCAGAGGGTATTCATGACAAGACGGGAACCTTTATCTGTGAATATGACAGCAATGTCGGCGTTGATAATTTCGGACACAAGATGCTGGCCGGATCCGGCAAATACCTTGAGAACCTGATCAAGAGCGAGCTCGGCATCAAGGTGCGTTCCATCGAACTGAATGTACCGCAGCGCTGCTCTTCTTCCTGCCTTTCCGGAACGGATCTGAATGAGGCTGTTGCTTCCGGACGCGCCGGTGTACGGTTCGCGCTCGACGGAATGACCGCGAAGATGGTTGCCTTCAACCGTATTTCTGACGACCCGTACGCACTTTCCTACGCGCCGGTTGCTGTCGATTCTGTCTGCAATCTTGAGAAGGCAGTGCCGGCTTCCTGGATCATTAAGAACGGCACGGATGTGTCGGATGAATTTATTAAGTACGCGAGACCGCTTATTCAGGGCTCTGTAGACGTTCCGCAGGAGGACGGACTGCCTAAATTCGCGTATCGGAGGTATTAGCTGTTCATAGTTTGTTCATTTATCATTCAAAAAAGTTTCATTTCATTTACACGATTTCGACACGAATCGAAATTATAATGTACTTATAAGATAAAGAACAAAAGAAAACCAGACAGCTTTTACCAAAGTTTTGAAAACTTTTTCATAATACAATGCCAAGGGATCCCCTCCCTTGGCATCCTCCCTTTTATGGGAGTTTTTTTTTACGGAATTTTTTATACGGCGGAGCTATTCCTTGACACATGCACTTTCTTTCCTTCATAATAGTGAAAATGGAATTCATGGAAAGAAGCATGGAAATGGACACAAGGAACGATTTTTCGCGCGGCTCTGTTTCGGAGAATATCATCCGGATGGCGATCCCGATGACTGTCGCGCAGCTGATCAATATTCTGTACAATATTGTCGACCGGATCTATATTGCCCGTCTCCCTGAGGCTTCCAGTCTCGCGATCACAGGAATCGGCATCTGTCTTCCCATCATTTCCATTATTCTGGCATTTGGAAATCTGTTCGGGACCGGCGGCGCTCCGCTTACATCGATCGCGCGCGGACGTGGGGACAATAAGCGCGGCGAACTCCTGCTCGGCAATTCATTTACAATGCTGCTCCTTACCGGAATTGTGATCACCATTGCGGGACTTGCCGTTATGCGGCCTCTCCTTTATCTTTTCGGCGCGAGCAATGCTACCTATCCTTATGCTTCCGCGTATATGAGCATCTATCTGATTGGAACGGTTTTTGTCATGATCAGCTTTGGCATGAATTTCTTCATTAACGCGCAGGGATTTGCCAGAACCGGGATGATGACCGTGCTGGTCGGAGCGCTGCTCAATATCGTGCTTGACCCTGTCTTTATATTTGCATTTCATATGGGAATCCGCGGCGCGGCGATTGCGACTGTAATATCCCAGGGAGTTTCCGCTGTCTGGGTTCTTAGATTTCTGACCGGCTCAAAGGCAATCCTGCGGATCCGCCGGGATTCAATGCGTCCTGACGCGCGCCTTCTGCAGGAAATCTTTTCCCTTGGACTTTCCGGCTTTATCATGCTTTTTACAAACGCACTTGTACAGATCATGTGCAATACATCTCTGGAATCATTGGGCGGAGACCTGTACGTCGGAGTCATGACTGTTATTTCTTCGATCCGTGAGGTCGTGTCTCTTCCGATCATCGGCATCACGAACGCGGCGCAGCCTGTTCTCGGTTTTAATTACGGCGCCGGATACAACAACCGGGTAAAGGCGGGAATCCGTTTCACCAGTATCGTAAGTGTCGTCTATACGATCGGTGTCTGGATTCTGCTCCGCGCTTTCCCCGGTTTCTTCATTTCGATCTTCAATACGGAGCCGGCACTTCTCAACGCCGGTATTCCGCTTATGAATATTTATTATTTTGGTTTCTTCATGATGTCGCTGCAGTTTGCCGGCCAGTCTGTATTTGTAGGACTCGGACAGTCACGGTACGCTGTCTTCTTCTCACTTCTCCGCAAGGTTGTAATCGTCATTCCGCTCGTGCTTCTGCTTCCGCGTATCGGAGGCCTCGGCATCCGCGGTGTCTTCGCGGCAGAGCCGGTTTCCAACTTCATCGGCGGCAGTGCCTGCTATCTCACGATGATGCATGTCGTGTACCGGAAGCTTCTGAAGGATAACGCCTGAATATCAGCTCGTTTCTATACTTCAAAAATCATGTCGCCGTAGGACGGCATCGGCCAGATATCCTTGTCCACGATCATTTCCAGCTGATCGACCGGCTTCCGGAGCGCCTGCATCACAGGGCATACCTCGTCATGGAAGTAATTAGCCTGTGTCTTTACATCTCCGCTCATCGCGCACGCGGTGCTGTCCGCTTTACACAGCTTTTCAAGCGCTGTCTGCGCTTCGGAAAGGAGCGCGTTGGAACGCTTCAGAAGCTCGCTCTGAACTTCCGGATCCGCGCCGGCCGCCTTGACGGAATTGATCGTATCGGCCAGTGTCTTTGTGTAGCGGATAACGGCCGGAATCACCTGCTTGCTGGCAATGTTGCTCATGGACCGTGCTTCGATGTTGATAATCTTCGCGTAATTTTCATATTTGATCTCGGCGCGTGATTCGAGCTCTGCCCTTGTAAAGACGCCGAATTTCTCAAACATGGCAATTGTATTGTCCTGAACCAGAACCGGAATGGCTTCAACCATGGAGCGGATATTCGGGAGACCCCGCCGTGCCGCTTCATCGATCCATTCCTGTGAATACCCGTTGCCGTTGAAGACAACTCTTCTGTGGTCATTTGCGTACTGCTTGATCAGATCGTGGACAGCCATGTCAAAGTTATCTGCCTTCTCCAGAATGTCACACGCGTCCGAGAAGGATTCCGCGACAATCGTGTTCAGAACGACAGTCGGCGGCGCAACCGAATCGCGTGAGCCGAGCATACGGAACTCGAATTTGTTTCCGGTAAAAGCAAACGGCGATGTACGGTTCCGGTCTGTTGCGTCCTGATGCAGCGACGGGATTGTCTTGACATCCGTCATGATCCTTCCGCCTACGATGCTGTGCGTTGCCTGGCCTGTGCTGATCAGCTGTTCCAGCACATCATTCAGCTGCCCTCCCAGAAATACGGAGACGATAGCCGGAGGTGCCTCATTCGCCCCGAGACGATGGTCATTGCCCGGATCCGAAGCGGATTCGCGGAGCAGATCGCTGTGCAGGTCGATGGCTCTTAAAATACACGTCAGGATCATGAGAAACTGGATGTTGTCGTGCGGTGTCTTGCCGGGATTCAGCAGGCTGATGCCGTCATCGGTCGTAAGGGACCAGTTGTTGTGCTTGCCGGAGCCGTTTACACCTGCGAACGGTTTCTCGTGAAGCAGGCAGTGAAGTCCGTGACGGTCCGCGACCTTCTTCAGGACTTCCATAATCAGCTGGTTGTGATCGACCGCCACATTCGCTTCCGCGAAAATCGGCGCCAGCTCGTGCTGTGCCGGGGCTACCTCATTGTGCTGCGTCTTGGAGCTTACGCCAAGCTTCCAGAGCTCGCTGTTCACATCTTTCATGAAGGACGCGACACGCTCGCGGATGCTTCCGAAATAATGATCATCCAGCTCCTGGCCCTTCGGAGGATTCGCTCCGAAAAGTGTTCTGCCGGTGTAAATCAGATCCTTCCGCTTCAGGTACTTCTCCTTGTCGATCAGGAAGTATTCCTGCTCGGCTCCCACCTCGGATTTGACACGCTTAGAGGTAGTATTGCCGAAAAGACGGAGCAGCCGGAGCGACTGGTCGCTGATCGCCTGCATCGAACGGAGCAGCGGTGTCTTCTGATCAAGCGCCTCGCCTGTATAAGAGCAGAATGCCGTCGGGATGCAAAGTGTCGCGCCCGCCGCATCATGACGGACAAATGCCGGTGATGTGCAGTCCCATACGGTATAGCCTCTTGCCTCGAACGTTGCGCGGAGTCCGCCGGAGGGGAAGGAAGACGCGTCCGGCTCACCCTTGATCAGATGCTTCCCGGAAAGCTCCATCAGTACGCTTCCGTCCTTGCGCGTCGCGGAAATAAAGGCATCATGCTTCTCGGCCGTAACGCCGGTCAGCGGCTGAAACCAGTGTGTGTAATGGGTAGCGCCCTTGCCGACGGCCCAGTTCTTCATGGCCTCGGCTACAACGTCGGCCGTTGAGCTCTCAAGCGGACTGCCCTCATCGATTGTTCTGCGGAGCTCCTCATAAACCTTCTTCGGCAGCAGCTCCTGCATCACCTTATCATTGAACACATCTTCACCAAAAATATCTGCTGCATTGAATAAATCACTCATTCTCTCTATCCTTTCCCCATACTGTATTCTGGCAGCCGGAACTGCTTCCCCGTTATAAAGAAAGGCATCCCAACTGTATGGAACGCCTTTGTCCTGCAATCACTGCAAATGTATTTGCTTTTTATTAAAATACTCCTTTTTCATATAAAAGGCAAGCCCTTTCTTTTGAAAACTAATCATTAAATCCGGCTTCGTCTTCATCCGGCTCCAGAATATACTTCTGGGATACCCGGTGAATCTTGTCCGCCGGCAGCATAATTGTAAGCGACTGCTTTAAGTCGCGGACCCGGACCTTGCTGTGGCTGCCGCCGAATTCTCCGTCCAGCGTCCATGCGATCTCCTCCGGTGATTCGAAGCGGATATCACCGGCCTGGAAGGAAAACATGTACTCCGAATCGAACTGCTCGATCAGCAGGGCACTGATAATATTCTGCAGCTCCAGCGCATTCTTGGGTGAACGGATCAGCGTCACTTCAAAAAGTCCGTCGTCAAATACCGGGTGCTGCTTGTTCACCATATTCGGAAAACCGCCTACGGAGCGGGAATTCGTCACCATACCAAACGCAAACTCGTCCTCCAGGATGATGCCGCCTTCGTACATCACCTTCATCGGATACGAGCGGATGCTGCCTAGCCGTTTCATACCTTCCAGCACATAGGCCGCGTGGCCCAGAATATTCTTCGACTGCTGGGGTGTCTCGTATGAAACATCCGTAAAAAGGCCGAAGGCCGCGACATATACAAAGATATCGTGATTAAAGGATCCGACATCGCACGGGAACGCCACGCCGTTGACGGCATTGTCGGCTGCTTCCAGCAGATTCTGCGGGATCTGCAGGCTGTTTGCGAAATCATTCGTCGATCCGGCCGGAATGTAGCCGATCGGAATCTTGTGCTCACGCTCCATCATGCCTGTGACTGTCTCATCGAGCGTACCGTCCCCGCCGCAGCATACAATCCTCTCATATTCGTCCGGAAAGGCCCTGACGTATTCATACGCGTCATGGTACTTCTGTGTCGGCCTTACCGTAACCTCATACCCGGCCTTGACAAAGATATTCAGCATATCGGAAAGCTGCAGACTGACACGGCCCTTCCCGGCACGCGGATTATAAAGGAACAGAAGTTTCTTCCGCTCCATAATCTACATCGCGTTCAGCGCCTTTTCAAAATGCTCGAGCGCTGCGTCTTCATCGGTGCCGTCAGCTTCCAGATTCACATCAATATCGGCGTTGACGTCCTCACTCGCCATGAAACTCATGATACCCATGATGCTCTTGGCGTTGATGTGCTTCGTACCCCTGTTTAAATACAGCTTGCTTTCAAACTGAGAAGCCTCGTTTACAAGCATGCCGGCTGCTGTCGCGTCCGCTGACAGCGGAATACGGATGATCACGTTTTTCTTTTTCATATTATCATTGCCCTCCTTATTGAAAGCGGTACCTGTCCGCGATTTCACTGATTCTGCGAAGCCTGTGATTGACGCCTGATTTCCCGACAGGCGGATCCAGCATCTCGCCTAGTTCCTTCAAGGTTGCTTCCGGATATGCCAGCCGTAATTCAGCAATCTCCCTGAGTCCCTCCGGCAGCTCCGAATAGCCGGCGCTTTCCCGGATGTATCGAATGTCCTCCGTCTGCTTTACAGCCGCGGAAACGGTTTTGCGGATGTTTGAGGTCTCGCAGTTCACACCGCGGTTGACGGAATTCCGCATCTCCTTGTAGATACGGACGTTCTCCAGATTCATAAGCGCGACCGACGCTTCCATGATCCCGAGCATATCCACAATGCCGCTGCTTTCCTTGATGTAAACAACAAAATGGCCTTTTCGCTCGATCGTCCTCGCCGTGATGCCAAACGTCCGGATCATTTCCTCCAGCAGCCTGGCGATCTGCTTTTCGGCACAGATGATTTCCAGATGGTACGATTTGTTCGGATCGCTGATCGATCCCGCCGCCAGAAACGCTCCCCGGATAAAAGCGCGCCTGCAGCACGTCTGCAGAACAACAAGCCGCGCCTGCTTCGAAATATCCGTGTATGCTTTCCCGTCCGGTCCGACAAGACGCGCCGCCTTCAGAATACGCAGAACATCTTCCTGACGCGCGATCACCGCGTAATAGCACGACGGTGATTCCGACGTCTCCGCACGGACGGAAAGCTCCGGTTCAACATGAAAAGCACGGTGCACAAGCATGCAGAATTTGCGGGCTGCCGCCACATTCTCCGTACGAAGCCGGATTCCGTACTGTCCCGGTCCGTACGAGGTGATTCTGCATTCCATAATCAGAATCGCCGTCAGCTCCGCGATCTGACAATGCCGTCCCGGGCTTATTTCCTTTGACAATTCTTCCTTGACATCGCTGGAAAAAGACATCCTGCCTACTCCTTATCGATATCCCTGTGATCGATCGTAAGACCGACGCCGCTGCCGGAAAGCCTGCTGTAAAGCTCTTCCGCCAGCGTAACAGAGCGATGGCGCCCGCCTGTGCATCCAACCGCAATCACAAGCCGGTGCTTCCCCTCGGTAATATAATGCGGGATTAAAAATGAAATCATATCAGTAAACTTGTACATAAACTCATTATATACGGGAGACTCTTTGATAAATTTCTTAACTGCCTCATCCCGGCCGGTCAGATGCTTAAGCGCATCCACATAATACGGATTCGGCAGAAAACGAACGTCAAACACCAGATCCGAATCCTGCGGGATTCCGTATTTGAAGCCGAATGAAACGATATTTACAACGATATTCCGAAAGCTTCTGTTGTCGATAAAAATCCGGTCCAGCTCCGCTTTCAGCTCGCGTGTCAGCATATGGCTTGTATCGATGATATAGTCGGCCCGTTCCTTCAGAAACGCAAGCTGAACGCGCTCCTGATCGATTCCTTCGCCTATGCGGCCGTTGCCGGCAAGCGGATGCGTTCTCCTCGTCTCCTTGTACCGTTTGACGAGTGTTTCCTTGCTCGCATCCAGAAACAGGATTTCATATTCATATCCGTGCTTCTTAAGATCATCCAGCACTTCCGCGAATTCCGGCAGTGCCTGCCCGCTCCGGATATCGACACCGATCGCGGCCTTGTCAATTTCAGCCGCCTCTTCGATCGTGAGCTCGGCAAACTTCTCAATCAGCGGAATCGGCAGATTATCAACACAGTAAAAGCCTTCATCCTCAAGCATTTTAAGTGCGGTGCTCCTGCCGGCTCCCGACATTCCTGTTACGATTACGAAACGCATTTAGAACTCCCCCAGGAACCGGACCTCCGGTTCCAGCATCACATGATACTTATCCATTACCCGTTCCTGTATATCCGCGATCAGCATGCGCACATCCTCTGCCGTCGCGCCTCCGCGGTTGATTACAAACCCGCAGTGCTTCGTTGATACCTCGGCCCCGCCGATCCGGCAGCCGCCAAGTCCTGCTTCCATGATAAGCTTCCCGGCAAAAAATCCCTCCGGTCGTTTAAACGTGCTCCCGGCACTTGGAAATTCCAGCGGCTGCTTCGCTGTTCTGCGCTCCCGAAAATCATCCATCCGTTCCCGCACAGCCGCACGATCGCCCGGTGTCAGTGCAATCACAGCCTCCGCCGCCGTATAGCCCTCTGCCGCAACCGCGCTCGTCCTGTATCCGAAAGCAAGATCCGATGCCGGCACCGTCCGGATCTCTCCGGCCGCCGTCACTACCTTAAGCTCCTTAAGAACATTCCCGAATTCTCCGCCATACGCGCCGGCATTCATCACAGCCGCGCCGCCGATCGTTCCCGGTATGCCGCCTGCAAATTCGAAGCCGGCAAGAGAAGCGTCGTAAGCAGCGGACGCTACACGCGCCAGAAGGGCACCTGCCTCAGCCCGGATCATTGTTTCGCTGACAGCGGCAACCTTATCCATATTATGAAAAAGCTGTATGATAACGCCGCGATAGCCGCGGTCTCCGACAAGCAGATTGCTTCCGTTTCCGATAACCGTATATGGTGTGCCGTCCGAATACAGAAAGCGGATCAGTGAAGCAAGCTCCTCTGTGCTATTCGGCATCACAAAATAATCGGCAGGCCCGCCGATCCGGAAGGTCGTATGCCGGCTCATCATCTCGTCCGTCAGCACATGATCTCTGCCGACGATTTCATAAAAAGCATCCAAAATTCTCATATCAGCCATACCATCTCCGTACATGCACTAAAAATCTAGATTAATCATAACACTTTCAGCTTTTAAGAAACAATGGACATATTATCTATATAATGAATTGATAGAAAACTCTCTTTGGTCACTTTTCCCAAGTATCACGGCTCTTGCACATTTTCCGGAAATAAAGTATAGTTAGTCTGTAGTGATATCTTTACTGTAATTTCAATGAGGAGCGTGATTTTTATTTGGATACTGCCGGCATAATCCAGATACTTTGTCTGGTTCTACTATTGCTGCTGTCAGCCTTTTTTTCATCAGCGGAAACCGCTTTTACAACAGTCAACCGAATCCGGATCCGTGCACTTGCGGATGAAGGGAACAGCAGAGCGGCCGCAGTTCTGAAAATCACGGAGCACATGAATAAGATGCTGAGTGCTGTCCTCATCGGCAACAATATTGTCAATATTTCTGCTTCGGCTCTCGCGACAAGCTTTACGATCCGTCTCATCGGAAGCCGTGCCGTCGGATACTCTACCGGTATTCTGACTTTTCTCGTGCTGATTTTCGGTGAAATCACACCGAAAACAATCGCCACCATGAAGGCTGAACGGATTTCTCTGGCATACAGCAGTGTGATTGCGGCTCTGATGACAATCCTGACGCCGCTTATTTTTATTGTCAATAAATGCGCGGCGGGCCTCCTGCTCCTTCTCCATATTGATCCGTCCGCCCGGAATGAAAGCATTACCGCGGAAGAGCTTAAGACCGTCGTCGATGTCAGCCATGAAGAGGGTGTCATCGAGAAGGATGAGCATGAAATGTTCCATAACGTCATCGATTTCGGCGACACGCGCGCCCGCGACGTCATGGTGCCGCGAATCCACATGGTCTTTGCTTCTGTCGATGATTCATACGAGGAAATCGTAGCCATATTCCGCGAGAATAAATTTACGCGTCTGCCTGTCTACAGGGAGACAACGGATGATGTTATCGGCATCATCAATGTCAAGGACCTGATTCTCTGCGAGGACCGCGCGCATTTTACCGTCCGTGATATTCTGCGCGAGGCGTATTTTACATATGAAAACAAGAGTACCTCGGAGCTGCTTCTGGAGATGCGCCAGGAATCCTGCAATCTGGCAATCGTTCTCGATGAATACGGCGAAACCGCCGGTCTTCTGACACTGGAGGATCTGCTGGAGGAAATCGTCGGTGAAATTCACGACGAATACGATGAGAATGAGAAGGATCCGATAACCGCCGTCGGAGAGCTGGAATACCTTGTCGACGGATCGATGAATCTCGAAGATTTCTGCGATGAACTCGGTCTCGACCTTCGTTCCGAGGATTACGATTCCATCGGCGGCTACATGATCGAGCAGCTTGACCGCATGCCGGAAAAGGGCGACGAAATAGAGACGGACGATCATGTCCGTCTCATAGTTGATTCAATGGATGAAAAGCGGATCGAAACGATCCATGTCTATCTGCCGGAGCCTACTGCTTCGGATGATCCGGAAGCGGATCATTCAGAATCTGACGGACACAGTAAAGAGGACGGTTCTTGCTCTGTGTAAATGTCTTCCCGACATAGAAGCCGACGAGACTTGTCTGTGTGATGATGATTCCGCACAGGAAGCAGATAATGATCACCGCGTCATGCCATCCCCAGGGATCTGAGAAGGAAATATGCAGTACAAGCTGAATGACCATGAGGATCAGCATTGCAAAGGTCAGTATGGCGCCAAACCCTAAGAGCCGGCTGAAAAGCCGGTCCGGCCGCGATGTCAGGATCTCTCCCGCGAGTTTCAGCTTCTTGCCCATTGTGTATGAGGATTCCCCGTACCGTCTTCTGTCATGATGACCTGTAATAGCCGTCTGGCGGAATCCGATTCCGAGTATATAAACGGAGAAATCCCGATGGTATTCACGCATGCTGCAGTAGCTTTCAATGACCTGGCGGCTGCAGATTGAGAAGTTTCCGATGGCGGGATCGTATTCCTGTCCGGACACCTTTGAATAGATATTGTAAAAAGCTTTCGAGATCGCTACTTTAACAGGGGTATCACTTCTGTTTGTCCTTCTGGCAAATACAATATCGTAGCCCTCCTGCGCTTTGCCGTACAGCTCCGGAATATCCTCCGGCCGGTCCTGCAGATCACAGTCCATGACCACAACCCAGTCGCCGCTGCAGTAATCGAGTCCTGCCATAATTGCCCTGTTCTGGCCGGTATTATATGCCAGATCGATTCCTACTGTATGGCGGTCCGCACTGCAGATCCGTTCGATGCCTTCCCAGGAATTCTTAGGACATTTATCGTTGACAAGTATGATTTCATAATCCTCCGTGATCTCTTCCAAAGACACGCACAGCCGCTCATGCAGCTCATCCAGAGCCTCCGGACATCCATATACAGGGATCACAACTGATATCTTCATACAATTCCTCCAGGTATTTGTTAAAACGGTTTAAAGATAGAAAATCACGACCCCGGCAAGAATCAGACATGTGCCCAGGATCCTTCTTCGCGTCATTTTTTCCTTCAGGAAAAGTACACTCAGAAGAATGACAATCGGATAGCCGAGACTTTCAATCAGCGGCGCGTTCTTGAAAGCGACGCCGGACATTCCGTAAATCGTAAGCAGTGTGGAAAGCACCATCAGCGCATATCCGGCGATAACCCGCCGGTTTAAGTATTCCTTCAGCAGCGAAGCATGCTTCTCATTCGCACTGACCTTCAGGATGATCTGTGAAACAGAAGCGATTACGACTGAGATTATAAGCATAAGAAAATATTTATTCATCGCTGTTCACCACGATTGTTCCCGCGATCACCAGCACCGTGCCTGCCACGTTGCCGGGCGTAATATTGTCGCCGAAGATAAGAACCGCCCACAGCAGCGACCAGAGAAGCACCGAGGACCGGTTCATATAAGCCACGGACAGATCCGTATGCTTGATTGCCTGCTGCCACAGAACGGCATAGATGCCCAGCATCAGAATCTCAAGCGCATAGTACATGATAAAATGCGGCGTGAGGAAATCATTGCCGGATGCCAGCTTGGCAAAAATATTGGCAAGTGAAGATATTACCATGATACCCTGCAGGAACAGGACAATCTTCCACCGTCTATTCGAGTTCGTCAAGTTGTTCACGTCCTATCATTTCTTCAAGATCACCGACTGTACTGCATGTAAGAATATAATAGCCGTATCTGCTGGAGCTGTCTGTTACGTCATGCATACATTCTGTCGAAAAATTCTGAAGACCGAACGATTCGCAGATTCTGTTCGGAAAGCGTTCCTGAATCTGGCGGTACAGCACATAGTCCTCCATATCATGCACGAAACGGATATACGCAGCCTGGCTCGGATGCTCCCGTTCAAACGACACCGGCTGTCCTACCGCGTTATCAATGACCATCTTCAGGAAATCATATCCCGTAGAAAGCCATACAAGGTGGGAACCGATACAGTCGCCGCCCATCCGCGCGCCGACCTCAATCATATGGATTTCACCGTTCGAATCAATACGGAATTCCGAGTGGGACGCTCCTTCCTTGATCTTAAGTGCGTCAAGTGCCTTGATAACGGTCGATACGGCACGGTCCTCCGTCTCCTTGTCAAGATCGGACGGCTCCAGATGACCGGTTTCTATATAATGCGGATAGCCGGTCGTGAATTTCTTCGTCATTGCAAGGAAATGATGGCTTCCGTGGACCGACATGCATTCACAGCTGTACTCGGAGCCCTGCAGAAAAGACTCCATGATGGCCTTCTTCTGGAATGAGCATTCAACAGCCGTAGCTACAGCACCCTTGAGTTCTCCCTCCGTCAGCACGAGGGTAACAGCCCGGCTTCCGGAACGGTCCGTCGGCTTTACGATAAGCGGAAGCTCCATCTTACGCTCATGAAGCTTTGTAAGACAGTCCGACGTATCTACAAGTTCAAACTCCGGAACCGCTATGCCTGCTTCGGCAAATGCCCTGCGCATCTGATACTTGTTTGTAGACAGCACCTGACATTCCTTTGTATTGCCTACAAGCCCCATCTGTTCAGCCAGATACGATACTGTAATCGCGCCCAGGTCGCTTCCGATTGTCACGACACCGTCGACGCCGACCTTCCGGCAGACCTCCAGGATGTCTTCCTTATCTACAATACTGATCGGATAATACTGAAACGCATCCTTCGCACCGACACTTCCCTGCTGCCACGCGAATACATGTGTCTCGAATCCAAGTTCGTTCGCTTTGCGGATCAGCGGACGCTGGAACTCATTTGCGCCAATGATGGCAATCTTCTTTCTGCCGCTGTTTTCTGATTCCATGATGTCCCCCTCTATTTCCTGTAAAAATCGCGTACCGCCTGTACCACACAGGAAACCTCATCCTCCGAAATCTGATAATACATCGGAAGCCGTACAAGCCTTGCGCTTTCGCGTGTCGTCCACTTATCCTCGCCGTGGAAACGGCCGTAAAGACGTCCGCCCTCGGAAGAATGCAGCGGTACATAATGGAACAATGCCTGAATCCCACGTTCGTTCAAATATGCAATCAGCCGCGTCCGTTCTTCCAGATCGGCAGCCTTTATATAAAACATGTGGCCATTGTGGCTGCATTCCGGAGGAATGGTCTGCAGCTCGATCCGCCCCTCAGCCGCAAGCGGTGTCAGCTCCTGCCGGTACTGATTCCAGGCACGCATCCGCGACGCGTCGATCTGATCGGCAATCTCAAGCTGTGCCCAAAGATACGCGGCATTAATATCGCTCGGCAGATACGAGGATCCAACGCTGACCCAGGAATACTTATCCACCTGTCCCCGCAGAAATCTGCGGCGGTTCGTTCCCTTCTCCCGGATAATCTCCACTTCGTCCTTGTATTTGCTGTCGTTTACGACAAGTCCGCCGCCTTCACCCATACTGTAGTTCTTCGTCTCGTGAAAGCTGAAGCAGCCAAACGTTCCGAACGTTCCAAGTGCTTTGCCGCGGTATGTGCAGCGCACGCCCTGCGCCGCGTCTTCTATAACGAACAGGTGATGCCTGCGCGCGATGTCCATAATCACATCCATATCACAGGAAACACCAGCGTAATGAACAGGTGCAATCGCCCGTGTCTTCGGGGTGATCGCGTCTTCAATCTGCGTCTCATCAATATTCATTGTATCAGGCCGTATATCCGTAAAAACAGCTGTCGCGCCACGCGTTACAAACGCGTTTGCCGTAGAAACGAATGTATAGGACGGCATGATCACTTCGTCTCCCTCGTGGATACCGGCAGCCATCGCCGCCAGTTCCAGCGCGTGCGTACAGGATGTCGTCAGATAAAAGCCCTCCGCGCCGGTCTGATTCAGAAACCATTCCGTGCATTTCCCGGTAAACATTCCATCTCCGGAAATCTTCAGGCTCCGGACCGCTTCACTTATATATTTCTCCTCGCTTCCCGCGTACGGCGGTTTATTGAAGCTTATAGAAAAAGACATTGAACTGCTCCTTTCAAAACACATAAAACTGCATCTTAGTAAATAATCGTCCTCTTACTGGGTATTTGTCAAGTATAATCGACAATTATGTCGTGTGTATGAACAAAGAATTCAATTTTTTTTAAGGATTCGTACCTGTACAGATATTGAAGCCCTTTTACTTTTGTATTATAATATGCAAAGTCAGAATAATATTATATAAGAAGGAGTTTTTTATATGATAACCAGAATTGTCTTGATCCTGCTGGCAGCCGCAGCAGTGCTTTTCCTGCTGTATCTGTTCTGCATCGCGCCAAAGCTGCCGGGAAACCGTCTGCCCGCGCACTTCAAGACTTATGAATACGCCCATCGCGGCTACCACAATATTCGCCGCGGCATCGCCGAAAATTCAATGCCTGCCTTTCAGCGCGCCGTATTGAATGGATATGCCATTGAGCTCGACCTTCACAGTACCATCGACGGACAGGTCGTCGTCTTTCACGATGACAGTCTGCGCCGTATATGCGGCGTCGACCGCCCCGTCTGGACATGTACCTACGATGAGCTCTCAACCTTCCGCCTGCAGGGAACCGATGAGAAGATACCGCTTTTCCGTGACGTGCTTTCCTTCGTCAACGGCCGTGTCCCTCTTCTGATCGAGCTGAAGCTCCCTACCCATGACATGTCGCTCTGCCGCGAAGCCTGGGATATCCTGCGCGATTACAACGGACCTTTTATGATCCAGTCCTTCAACACATTCGGCCTGAAGTGGTTCCGGAAACACGCGCCGCATATCCTGCGCGGCCAGCTCTCTTCCGATCTGACCCGCGAACGCCGGAACTCTATTGTACGTGCAGCCTATCTTCCATGCGTGCTTGCCAAATATCTGGTCTGCAACGTAATCGGACGGCCCGACTTTATCTCCTACCGCTACAGCGCGCGCAAGAACTTAAGCTTCTGGCTTGACTGCAACCTCTTCCGCGCCGGCGCCGCCGTCTGGACAATCCGCGGCGAAGACCTCCGCCGCCGCCTCGCCGGAAGCTACGACATGATAATAATGGAAGAAGAATAGCATTATTTCTGAATATTTAATTAATTTCGCACCTTTTCTTGTAGTGACAAATTATTTGATGCTATAATGCAACAAGGTGAGTATCCAAAGTCATGAAATTTTCCCGCTCGCGGGAAGAATTTCATGACCTTGGATACAGGAAAACATGAGGAAGCAGCGGTTTGCTCCGCAAACTGCGGATTCCGAATGCTTTCCAGGATTGCGGGAGCCGCGCATGCGGCGGAGCAATCCGCCACCTTGCTGCCCGTACCTCTGGTCGATTCCCGCTCGCGGGAAGAATTTCATGACCTTGGATACACACCTGTACCCTCACCCACGGAGGTTTTTTTAATGAAGCAAAAGCTCCACGCCCTTATAATTAAATACAGACACGGCTGGCTTTTATCTTATTTTGCCCTGTATCTTATATGGTTCTCAATTCTGGAGCAGAATATTACGAGCTATCACATTATCTACTCGCCGCTTGACGACAGAATTCCTTTTGTCGAGTACTTTGTCATTCCTTATATGATGTGGTTCCCGTACATCGGCTTTATATTCGTTTACCTGTTTCTCAAGAACAGACATGAATTTTATCAGCTCTGCGCATTTATGTATGCCGGCATGACGATTTTTCTCGTTGTTTCATCGCTGTATCCGAACGGTGATCTGCTCCGTCCGTCTGCTTTCGCGGACAGCAATTTCTGCGTCAGCATCGTCAAATGGCTTTATTCCACGGATACGCCGACGAATGTACTGCCGAGCATTCACGTTTTCAATTCAATTGGCGCCTACATTGCGATTGCCCGAAGCGAGGAGCTTGGAAACAAGCGGCCGGTGCGCATCGGTTCGCTGATTCTAAGTATTCTGATTATACTTTCCACAATGTTTATCAAGCAGCATTCCGTGATTGACGTAACATCTGCGTGTGTAATGGCATGCATTCTGTACTTTGTTGTATATGAACGCGGTGCGGTTCGTGTCCGTGAGCCGATGCTGACTAAGGAAGAGCGGTGAAAATATGAAACCTGGCTTCAGCAATGAGAAATACGTTACCATGCAGTCACAGCATATCCGCGAGCGTATCGCACAGTTTGACAACAAGCTGTATCTGGAATTCGGCGGAAAGCTTTTTGACGATTATCACGCATCCCGTGTCCTTCCCGGCTTCGAACCGGACAGCAAGCTGAAGATGCTCATGCAGCTTTCCGAACAGGCGGAAATCGTCATCGCCATCAGTGCCGTTGCCATCGAGCGCAATAAGGTACGCGGCGATCTCGGCATCACATACGATACGGATGTTCTGCGGCTTATGGAGGCATTTCAGGACCGCCGTCTTTACGTAAGCTGTGTTGTAATTACACAGTACAGCGGGCAGAGCAGCGCCGATCTCTTTCGCCACCGCCTGGAGCGCATGGGGATTAAGGTCTACCTGCATTATCTGATTGACGGATATCCGGCAAATGTTCCGCTCATTGTCAGTGATGAGGGCTACGGCAGGAATGACTATATAGAAACGACACGTCCGCTGGTCATTGTGACCGCTCCCGGCCCCGGAAGCGGCAAGATGGCAACGTGTCTTTCGCAGCTTTACCATGAGCATAAACGCGGCATACGTGCCGGCTATGCGAAATTTGAGACATTTCCGATCTGGAATCTGCCGCTGAAGCATCCGGTCAACCTGGCATACGAGGCAGCCACGGCTGACCTGAACGATGTCAACATGATCGATCCTTTCCACCTTGAGGCATATGGCGTCACGACCGTCAATTACAATCGTGATGTGGAGATTTTTCCGGTGCTGCAGGCGATTTTTGAGAATATTTACGGAGAAAGTCCTTACAAATCACCGACCGATATGGGTGTTAATATGGCCGGCCGCTGCATCATCGATGATGATGTCTGTCGCGAGGCGTCGCGTCAGGAAATAATCCGCCGCTATTACACGGCGGTTACCGGTCTTCTGGCCGGAAAGCGCCGCGAGGAAGAGGTGCTAAAGATCCAGCTTCTGATGAAGCAGGCCAAAATCTCCATCGCGGACCGCAAGGTAGTTGGTGTTGCAAACGCTATGGCTGAACGCATCGGCGCTCCGGCTGCCGCGCTCGAGCTTGAGAACGGAACGATTGTTACCGGCAAGACATCCGACCTGCTCGGTGCTTCTTCCGCAATGCTTTTAAACGCATTAAAGGTTCTGGCCGGAATCGATCATTCGGTCCATGTGATCGCGCCAAAAGCAATTGAGCCGCTGCAGAAGCTGAAGACAGACTATCTCGGCAGCCGCAATCCCCGTCTTCATACGGATGAAACGCTGATCGCCCTGTCCTTAAGCGCAGCTTCCGACAAGAACGCGGAGCTGGCACTGAAACAGCTTTCACAGCTGAAAAACTGTCAGGCCCACAGCTCGGTCATGCTTTCCAGCGTCGATATTAAAACCATGAAGAAGCTCGGTATCCAGCTGACGTCGGAGCCAAAGTACGAGCATGAACGTCTCTATCACTGAATTTCAGGACAGCATAGGCCCGCCGTAGAAATCACCATTCTGCGGCGGGCCGTTTTTAATATTCCGGTTTGTTCTGTTATTCTCTTATCTGGCCGTGTCCGTTGATCACATACTTTATGGTTGTAAGCGCCAGAAGTCCCATCGGGCCGCGCGCATGCAGCTTTTGCGTACTGATTCCGATTTCCGCTCCGAAGCCGAATTCAAAACCGTCCGTAAAGCGTGTCGATGCGTTGACATATACGGCCGCCGCATCGATTTCATTCTGAAAGCGAAGCGCATTCTCATAGTCCCTTGTGATAATGCTTTCCGAGTGTTTTGTGTTATAGCGGTTGATATGCTCGATCGCCTCATCAATGGAGTCCACGATTTTAAGGGAAATGACTGCATCGAGATACTCCTTGCCCCAGTCTTCCTCCGCTGCGGGAACAATCCGACGGTCTATGGACTGTGCCCTCTCATCACCGCGGATTTCGACACCCTTTGCGGTCAGCGCGTCGCAGACCGCCGGCACCGCTTCTGCAGCGGCAGCACTGTGTACAACAAGCGATTCACACGCGTTGCAGACTCCAAGTCTCTGTGTCTTGGCATTTACAATGATTGGAACAGCCATGCTGATATCCGCAGACTCGTCGATATAAATATGGCAGTTGCCGGTTCCCGTTTCAATAGCAGGTACGGTGCTGTTTTCAAGAACTGTGCGTATCAGTTCTGCACCGCCGCGGGGAATCAGCACATCGATATAACGGTTCAGACGCATCATTTCCGCTGCCGTTTCATGGCTTGTGTCCTCCACCAGAATCATGCTGTCCTCAGGCAGCTGCTCTGCTTTCAGAGACTCCCGGATTACCGCGGCAATTTCCTTGTTTGAATGAATCGCGTCCTTCCCGCCGCGCAGGATGGCTGCGTTTCCTGTTTTAAAACAAAGGGCAAACGCATCTGCCGTTACGTTCGGACGTGATTCATATATAATTCCGATCACGCCGAGCGGTACCCGCTTCTGACCAATTTCCAGGCCATTCGGGCGGACTTTCATGGATATCATTTCACCGATCGGATCTTCAAGCGCCGCGACCTGGCGGATTCCTTCCGCCATCCCTGCAATCCGCTCGGGCGTAATCATCAGTCTGTCGATCAGGGATGTCTTCATGCCGTTCTCCTTCGCATTCCGGACATCCTCGCCATTAGCCTCGATCAGACGGCTCTGTTCCCTGATCAGTGCGTCCGCGCATGCTTCAAGTCCACGGTTCTTATCTCTCTGGCCAAGCCTGTTCATAAGCCGTGACGCTTTCTGTGCGCGGCTTCCGATCTCTTCCATATAGGTCATTATAAAGACCCCCTTTCTGCAACAGCTTTCTTCGCCTTTGCCGGGCTGCCCTTCGGTGAAGCTGCGCGGCTCCGGAAAATCGTGCCGATATTTTCACCGGAAACAGCTTTCATAATATTATGAATATCCTTCCCGTTCACAATGATCATATCCGCTCCGGAACGGGTTGCAATCTGCGCGGCCGCGAGCTTTGTCGTCATGCCGCCGGTACCGAGTGAAGTACTGCTTTCTTTTCCCATTTTCAGAAGTTCATCATCGATTTTCGTAACTTCGTCTATAAAAAAAGCCTTCTTGTTCTTTCGTGGATCATCGGTATAAAGTCCGTCGATATCGGAAAGAATGATCAGAAGATCCGCGTGCACCAGCTTTGCCACATATGCGGACAGCGTGTCATTGTCGCCGAAATTGCCGTATTCCAGCTCATCTGTTGAGATACTGTCGTTCTCGTTTACAATCGGTATCACCCCGTGAGAAAGAAGCGCCTCAAATGTCCGCTCCGCGTTCTCGCGCGGCAGCTTCGATGCGATGGATTCCTTCGTAAGAAGCACCTGCGCCACGACGCGGCCGTATTCCGCAAACAGCTTCTCATATGTCATGATCATCCGGCCCTGGCCGACAGCCGAACACGCCTGACGTGTCGTATTGTCTCTCGCATCTCTGTCAATATGAAGAATATCCCGTCCGATTCCGATCGCGCCAGATGACACGATGATAACATCCCTGCCCTGATTAGCCAGATCGCTTAAATCCCGTGCCAGCTTTTCCATCTTGGCAAAGTCCGTCTTTCCTGTCTCCGGATGTACGATTGTAGTCGTTCCTACTTTGACAACAATGCGATGGGCCGCATTCATTCTCCGCATCTGTTCCATGGTATGCATACCTCTGTTATTTTATAATAATTATGCAGACTGATCTGTTTTCTAATTATGATACCATACCCTGAACAAAAAATATACGCAATTTTCATCCGCCGGTGATTGATAATTATTAATTGACAATTTATAAAAATCCGTGAATTTTAACAATATTTTTTGCCTTTAACAAATATTTTTAGTGAATATATCAATTAACCTTGCACTGCGCCCTGTATTTTGCTATAATATGATTTGTAGTTAAATGAATCGTTCAGAGCCGCCGGGCGAACTGCGAGGAGCTAACAGGGGCGTTTGTTTTGTGAGAAATGAGGCGCCTTTTTTGTTTGATTCACGCTTCCCCTAAGCGGCGAACGACAAAAGGAGGAATTGTATATGAGAAAGAAAGTACTTGCTGTTGCCGTTTGTCTTACTATGATAGCAGCCTTAGCAGCTGGCTGCGGCAGCAGCTCAAGCAGCAGTACAGCCACTTCCAGCAGCAAGAGTTCCAGCTCGGCTTCTTCATCTTCATCGAAGTCCGGAAAAGTTGATGCGAAGTCAATCAAAATCGGTGTAATCTACATCGGCGACGAGAACGAAGGCTACACTGCTTCTCACATGAACGGCATCAAGGAAATGAAATCCGAGCTTGGTCTTTCCGACAGCCAGGTTATCGAGAAGACAACCATCCCTGAGGATGAGTCCTGCTACGATGCAGCTGTAGACCTCGCCGATCA
>Ga0183098_10811_pt1 | contig 24376 bp, 23 predicted proteins | sample BioMet9_FD_128884 | JGI IMG/M metagenome (GOLD analysis project Ga0183098, IMG submission 128884) | Microbial communities from bioreactor (seeded with sewage sludge) at Lawrence Berkeley National Lab, California, USA - Biofuel... | ecosystem: Engineered > Bioreactor > Anaerobic > Unclassified ...
GGACGGCGAGAACAGAGGCACGCTCAAGGGAATCATACAGAAGCTTCCTTATCTGCAGAAGCTCGGGATTAACGGGATCTATCTGAATCCCGTATTTCAGGCGGCATCGTATCATAAATACGATGTGACAAATTATGAAAAAATCGATGGGCACCTTGGCAGCAGGGAAGATTTTATTTGTATGTGCCGGGAAATACATAAACGGAAGATGCATCTTATGCTGGATGTCTCCCTGACGCACTGCAGCGATCAGAATCCACTCTGGCAGGATGTGCTCAGGAACGGCAGGCAATCGCGATATTACAGCTGGTTCCGGGTGGAATGCAAAAGTGACGGAACGCTGGACTATGAAACGTTTGCGTTTGAACATGGCATGCCGAAATTCAATACGGAAAATCCGGAACTGACTGCTTATTTTGCCGACCGGGTGATCGTTCCGTGGATGAAGGCAGGTGTGGACGCATGGCGGTTTGATGTCGCCGATGAAATCAGCGATCAGATGCTTCAGCATTTAAAGGCAGTCATGCGCAGTGTCGATCCGCAAAGCGTCATGATCGGAGAAATATGGCATAATGCTACGGAATGGATCCGGCCAGAAGAGCTTGACGGGGTGACAAATTATGCACTTTCCAGAGCGATTCTTTCTTTTGTCGCTTCTCCGGAGCATTCAGCAGATGTGTACCGTTCTGCCGTTAATGATATCCTGGGTTCCTATTCGCCCGAGCAGCTGAAAGGCTGCGCAGGACTTCTGGACAGTCATGATACGCCGAGAATCCGTACGATTTTCAAGGATGATATACGAAAGATAAAGCTGGCACTTTTTTTAATGATGACGTTTTACGGCGCCCCGACTATATACTACGGAACAGAACGGTATATGGCCGGAGGCGCCGATCCGGACTGCAGACATTATCCCGACTGGAACGATGATTCACCACGGGTAAGAGAAATGACGGATTTTGTTCGTCTGCTTGCTTCCATGCGTACGGAATACCAGGAACTTGCGAATGAAGGCAGTTTTGACTGGCGGGACAGCAGAGAGATCCTGATTTTTGAGCGCTCCGCGTCGAAACGACTGCTGATTGCCGTAAACTGCAGTGAAGAGGAGAAATATATACATCTGCCGCTGCCGGCCGGAAGGCAGTACAGGAATGTCGTAAACGGAGATATGGTGGATACGGAAACAAGAATCGAAGCTTTTGGCTTTATGGTGCTGGATATAACCAGCTCTGAAACGGCAGTCGGCTGAATGAGCAAGGAAACAGCAGGCGGTGGACGCAAGGCAGCGCTTGAAAAGCGACTGCCTTTTTTAATGAAAATGATTGAAGAAATGGATAGAAAAGCGCGATATGTATATTCATAAATTTAATATAGAAAGCGCGCTTGCCGGTTTTAAGGGAAATGCGGGGATTATGGCAGATTCTATTAAAAGCAGGACGTTGACAATAAAATATGGCTATGGTATCGTACCTCATGTTCGCAGAGAGGCCGGTAAACAAAGCGGTCTGGCACATTATTTCTTATAAGGATGAATGAAAAATGCTGATTGATCTGCATATGCATGAAAAAACATTTTCGTCAGACAGCCATCTTTCCCTTAAGGAGATGGTCACACAGGCGCGGAATCATGGACTGGATGGTATTTGCATCACGGACCACGACAGTATGGGGCTGCGGGAGGCTGCGGAGGCTTATGCCAGCGAAGTGCATTTCCCGATTTTTGTGGGAATCGAATTTTATTCGCTGCAGGGAGATATCGTTGCTTTTGGAATTCATGACTATCCCCATGTGCGTGTATCGGCGCAGGAGTTTGTTGACTGTGTACGTGATCAGGGCGGTGTATGCTTTGCGGCACATCCGTTCCGCGACAATCATCGCGGGCTGGCTGAAAACCTTTCTGATATACAAGGCTTAAGCGGTGCCGAGGTTCTCAATGGAAGCACGCTGCCTGCCGATAATCAGCGCGCAGCCGATCTGGCGGTCAGTCTGGGTCTGCCTCTGGTTGGCGCTAGTGACTGCCATATTGTGGAGAAGCTTGGTGTCTATGCCACTTATTTCCAGGACTGTATTGCATCGGAGGCGGAACTGTGCAGTGCAATACGTAATGGAGTATGCGAACCTGCTTATTTAAAAGATGGCGTGTATCATGTCTGGCATGTGAAGCAGAAGAGTTTTATGGAAGAAGGCGTTACACCTCATCGTGTAGTAGAATACAGTGACTTGCATCCTGTTCTGCAAAGGACATCCGTTGCTGTATAAATGCAGTAAAAAGAAATCGGGAGGAAATAAAATGAAAAAGAAAGTAATATCATTACTGCTGGCCGGGACTATGATCCTTTCGCTGGCAGGCTGCGGTACTGCGGCAAAGAGCAGTACAGCATCCGGTTCTGCTCAGTCGTCCGCTCAGTCATCATCATCACAGTCTGCTGACGGAAAAATGGAGGATAAAGTAGTTATTTACTCAACGCATCCGGAGAATATGCTGGAGGAGCTTTCTCAGGCATTTACCGAAAAAACGGGTATCCAGGTGGAATATATCAACCTTAAGGGTGAACTGGCCGATCGTGTAGCAAGTGAGATGGCAAATCCGCAGGCTGATATTATGTATGGCGGCGATACGGCTACGTACATGCAGCTGGACAAGAAAGGGGCTTATGCGGCTTCTTCTCCTTCGTGGGCCGGTGATCTGGACAGTTCTTTCAAATCCGATGACAGTACCTGGTATGGAACGATTCAGACACCTGTCATGATGTTCTACAACACAAGTCTTCTCTCTGAGGCGGATGCGCCTAAGGACTGGAGTGACCTGACCGATGCAAAATATGCCGGCAGTATTGTATCCAGGGATTCTCTGTCATCATCCATGCGTTCCACTATCTGCAGCCTGACGTACTTTTACAGCCAGAAGGGCGGCGATGATGCGGCAGCCACGTATTTAAAGGCACTGGATGCCAATACAAAGAGCTACTATAACAGCGGCAGCATGATGTTTGCTGCTATCGGCAAGGGTGAGGCTTCTGTAGGAATCGGTACGTTAAATGACATTATGTCCAACAAGAATGACAATGGCATGCCGCTTCAGGAAATCGACGCGGCCAGTGGAAACGTCGTCATTACGGACTGCATCGCTGCACTGAAAAATTCACCGCATCCCAATGCTGCCCAGGCGTTTCTGGAATTCGCCGGCAGTGCGGAAATGCAGGCTAAGCTGGCTAACGATTTCAGCCGTATGCCTACGCTGAAAGCTGCTCTGTCCAGCTCCCCCGAATGGATGCAGACTGGCTTCAAGGCAATGGATGTAGATTGGACCGCCGTGTCGGAAAATCAGAGCTCCTGGCTGGATAACTGGGAGAATACGATATGCGACGCGTCGAAAGAGGTTGAATCAAAATAAGAATCTGTGTTATAAAAAGACGGGGGAATTTTCCTCCGTCTTTTTTCGTGAAAGTGACGGGAACATGGAATGAATGACATCGAATTAAGAGGTATTACAAGCTGCTACGGCAGCACACGAGTGCTCTGCAATGTAAATCTCAGCATCAGGCCGGGAGAACTGCATACGCTGCTTGGACCTTCCGGCTGCGGCAAGACGACTCTGCTGCGGCTTGTGGGCGGTTTTCTTTCGCCTGCGGAAGGGCAGATTCTTATGAATGGAATCGACATTACCACGCTGGCTCCGGAAAAGCGGAATATGGGTATCGTTTTTCAGAATTACGCACTTTTCCCGAACATGACAGTAGAAGAGAACGTGGCATATGGCCTTAAACTTCGGAGAACCAGAGCGTCCCTGATCCGGGAGCAGGTCGACAGGCAGCTGGAACTGGTGGGTCTGTCGGATTATCGCACCCGCGGGGTACAGGAGCTCTCAGGAGGACAGCAGCAGCGGGTGGCCGTAGCACGGGCACTGGCACCGGATCCCAAGGTACTGCTGCTTGATGAGCCAATGTCAAATCTGGATGTCTCGCTTCGCATACACATGCGGAAAGAGCTGCGCTCGATTCAGCGCAAAATTGGCGTGACAACCTTGTTTATTACGCATGATCAGCAGGAAGCTCTGGAAATTTCAGACACCATTTCCGTAATGAACGCGGGAAGAATCGAGCAGACAGGGACACCCGGCGAGGTGTACGAGCACCCGCAGACGGATTTTGCCGCTACCTTTGTCGGACATACAAACAGACTGGACAAACCTGCTCTGAAAGCCTGGGGGCGTCCTGAGGAGGACGGTCTCTATGTACGGCCTGAGCGGATTCGTATGTATCATGACGCCGCGGACAATGCACCTGTAGCAGGAACCGTGACGGAGGTTCATTATCAGGGGGCTTTGAGTGAGTATACGGTTGATACGGAAGTAGGCTGCTTCTCCGTTCTGGAACTGAACAGGGGTGGGATGACGTCTGCTTTCGGAGACCGTGTTTATCTGGAGCTGTGCCTATGAAAAAGAGATGGACGGCCGGGCAGACCGGCATAACAATATTTGCCGCGGCACTGCTTTTTTTGCTGACAGGCTATATATTATATCCTACATTCAGTACGGTCAGGCAGTCTTTTGCAGGAGACGCCGGGTATTCCTGGGCGGGATACGTGCACTATTTTCTATTGCCGCAGAACCGCGCCGTGATTCGTAATACTCTGATGGTAGGGCTTCTGGGTGTACTTACCTGCGGTGCAGTCGGAATTTTTCTGGCGGTTTACATGCGCTTTTTCTGCCGCCGCTTCCGGCGCCTGATTCAGATCCTGCTGCTTATGCCGGTGATGATTCCGGGAGTCATCATTGTCATCGCTTTTATTCAGCTGTACGGTGAGACCGGCATGATTACAAAGCTTCTGACTCTTCTTCCGTGGGTGAAGAATCCACCATACACATTTGACGGACTGGGCGGCGTCGTTTTTGTGCTGGCTTATACCCAGTATGTCTATTTTTATCTGAATGTCTATACGGCACTGCAGTACGTCGATAAAAATGTGGTAGAGTCCGTACTTGGCTTTGGAGGAGGCGTGTTCGCGGTAGCGCGGGATGTGGTGTTCCCGGTTATTCGTCCGGCTGTGCTGATTTCCATCATGACGACATTCCTCTCGGCAGTCAGCGCGTATTCGGCGCCGAGTCTTATCGGAAACGGGCTTCGCGTGCTGAGTACGCAGATTGTAAAGGCAAAGGCCAATTATAACATGCCGCTGGCTTCCATTCAGGTGACGATCCTTCTGCTGATGGGTACGGTGATTACTGCACTGTTTTACAGCCTGAGCAGAAAGTATTCATGGGAGGTTTCTACTCGTACAGAGTACTTTCAGTTTGTGTCACGTCGCAGGAAGTGGCTCGGCAGAGCCTTTCATCTGATCACGGTGATTCAGCTGGTGCTGATTGTCCTGCCGGTAGCGTCTGTCGTGTATTTGTCCTTTGTTTCTACAAAATCTATTATGATGGATGTTTTCCCACATTTTTTTACACTGGAAAATTATCAGGCCATTTTCAGAAGTCCGCGTGTGCTGCAGCCTATGCTGAACAGTCTTCAGATGTCGCTTCTGGCAGTGGCAATAGGTCTTGCGCTTACACTGCCCGCGGCATACCTCGGGCGGCGTTCAAAGAACCGGCTGCTGCATTCGGCAGAAGCATTGCTGATGCTGCCATGGTGTATACCGGCAAGTGTTATAGCCATAAATCTGATCAATGTTTTTAATGTGCCCAGTATCTTCGCATTTGGAAAACCGTTGATCGGAACCTTCATCATTCTGCCGATTGCATATGCTATAACGGCACTGCCGCTCTTGCTCAACGCCGGCCGTATAGCGCTGGGCGGTGTCAGCGCCGGAACGGAGGAAGCTTCCCGCAGTCTCGGGGCTGGATCCATGACGACCTTTGTACGGATTGTCCTGCCGGCACTGGCACCGGGAGTGATTTCCGGATCGATTCTGGTTTTTGTACGTACAATGGGAGAGTATACCATGTCAGCGTTGCTTTACGGTGTTTATAACAGGCCGGTTTCCGTCAGTGTTGTAACGAACATGCAGGAGTATCACATAGGTATATCCATGGCCTATGGTGCTTTGATCGTACTGCTTTGCTGCGGTCTGATGTGGCCGCTGCTGAAGCTTGACCGCAGCCGTTTTGCCGTTGAATGAGCAGCATGGCAGGCACAGAAAACTTTGTCACGCGGCGTTGATCAGATAGTTGAGAAAAAGCATGCTGTCAGCGCTGTCAGTTCTTAACTTCAAATCTCCGGCGAAGGAATCGCTGCAGGCGGTAAGAATTCTGCGGGCGGTTTCATTGCTTTTCAGGTCGCAGATTTCCGTATCGCCCAGGTCGATGTAGACAGGCTTTTTACAGTGAACAATGAGCTCCATGAAATTTTTCATATCCGGTATTCTGTTGATTTTAATTGTGCTGTACATAACGATACGGCTCCTTTCTTATTTTTGATTCTGATATCATTATATGATTGAAAATGCTGAAACGATATATTATAATAGCCATATAATATAAGAATTCAGACAGAATATCGAATAATATTATCAAAAGATGGACATGGCACTGATAGGATTTCAGCGTCAGGGGAACGGAACGGAAATGCCGGTTTTATTATTGGATGAGAATCAGCAGGAACAGGTTGCGGGACTTACGCATGAATATCCGTATGTCCTTCATATAACGGATTTTACGGACTTTTTCACGCCGTGGCACTGGCATGAGGAGGTAGAGCTTATCTATGTGACCGGAGGGGACATCGAGGTCACGACGAGCAATGAAACGTATCTGATTCATCCGGGAGAGGCGTTTTTCGTCAATACAAATGTGCTGAATACCAAGAAGAAAACGAAAGAGACTGAGCATGTAACAGAATACTGCCATGTGTTTCATCCGATCCTGCTTTCCGGATATTTCAAAAGCGTATATGAAGCACGTTACCTGAACCCGGTCCTGAAGGATCCGCGTATCGAGATTGTCCGCCTGACAGATAAGACAGAGCCCGGGCGGCAGGCAGTACGGAAGCTGAAGGAACTGACGAAGCTGCAGGAGAAAGAGCATATGGAATTCCAGACGCGGAATCTTCTCTCGGAAATCTGGCTTCTTCTGCTGCAGGAAATTGAGGAAAGCCCGGTAAAAAGGCAGGCAGGCACGTTTCAGAACCAGGACCGGATTCGATATATGATGACGTTTATCCACCAGCATTATGCAGAGAAGCTTTGCCTGAAGCAGGTGGCGGACAGCGGCAGTGTCAGCGAGCGGGAGTGTATGCGCTGCTTCCAGAAGAACCTGAATCGTTCACCGGTCGAGTATATTATCGGATACCGCCTCGAAAAAGCGCGGGAAGCGCTGCAGAATACGGATGAAGCGGTGACGGATATCGCGCTGCAGTGCGGCTTTTCGGGCAGTGCGTATTTCGGAAAGATGTTCCGGAAATACTATGATATGACGCCGGGCGATTACAGAAAGAAATATGGCGGTAAAATTGAAAAAAGTAACACTTGACCATGTCGAAAAAAAAGTGGTATCGTATATATATCGAGTGGCGAAAGGCGCGTAAATCCGGATTGGATTTACGCGCTTTTTATATGCCCATAAAAAGACAGATAACAGATAAAGGAGTTGGATTTCAATGAACAAGAAACAAGTAAATTCTGCAGATCAGGGATTATGGAACAAGGACTTTCTGCTCGTGATTCTGATTAATTTCCTGATTTTTGTAAATCATGTCATGACGCTTTCCACGTTTCCGTTTTATATTCAGAGTCTGGGCGGCAGCGAGGCGCTTGCCGGTTTTGCCGCGACGCTCTTTGCCCTGATTGCCGTTATCTTCCGGCCGTTTATCGGACTGGCGCTTAACCGCGGGAAGCGGAAAGTGCTTCTGCTTGCGGGTATTCTGGGCATGGCGCTCATCCCGGCGGGATATCTTGCGTTTCCCGTTCTGTCGGTTGCGTTTGTCCTTCGTATGGCGCACGGCGCGGCGCTATCATTTTCCAATACGACGAGCAGCACAATCGCGACGGACATCGTGCCGAAAAAGCGGTTTGCCGAGGGAATGGGAATGTTTGGCGTCAGTACAGCGTTTGCCAGTGCATGTGCTCCGGCCGTCGGCCTGGCACTGATGAACGGCGCCGGTTACCCGGCACTTTTTACGGCGGAAGCCGGATGCATGGTCATTGCCTTCCTGATGTTTCTTTTCCTGAAGGTGCCGGAAATCCCGGTCAGAAAAGTGCCGTTTAATGTGAAGGAGCTGATTGACAAGGACGCGATGCCGGCCTCTGTCATCATGTTTGTGTTTCTGCTTACATTCGGCGCGCTGGAGAATTTCATCGCTCTTTTTGCCAGCAAAAACAACCTTCCGGGCGGCGGAATCTTCTTTACGATCATGGCTGCCATGCTGTTCGTAACAAGAGTGACGGTCGGAAAAGTGGCTGACCGGAACGGAGAAGGCATTTTCGTATATTCCTGCAATGCGTCGATGTTCGCGGCTTTTCTATTGCTGGCATTTGCGCCGAATGCGGTTACTTTTCTGCTCGCGGCCGTTCTGGCCGGCTATGGCTTTGGCGGACTGGAACCTGCGCTGCAGTCGATGGCGGTTCATATCGCACCGCCTGAGCGACGCGGCTCCGCAAATTCAACGTTCCTCTGCGCGTACGATATCGGATGGGGTCTTGGCGGAGGCATCGCAGGGTATCTGATTTCGAGCCTCGGATACAGCCCGATGTTCGCGATCCTTTCGCTTGCCAATATTGTTTCCGTGCTGCTTTATGTGGTGTGGGGCAGAAAGCATCCATCGTCCTTTTCCTATACAATCCGGCACCAGAGATGCCAGTCAGCGGAATCATAAAAATCGTAAGAAGGCTGTTAAGCAGGTGGAATATATTATGCATATATGATAAAATAATTTTCTGGGAGCATATAATAATCGAAATGGAGGAAGAAAATGGCATTTCTTATTGTTCTTGCAATTATTCTGGTTTTGTTTTTTGCAAATGTTCGTATCGTACCGCAGGCGCACGCGTATGTGATTGAGAGGCTGGGTTCCTATAAGACGACCTGGTCGACAGGACTTCATGTCAAGGTTCCCTTCATCGAGCGGGTTGCGCGTATGGTAAGTCTTAAGGAGCAGCTGCTGGACAGTCCGCCGCAGCCGGTTATCACGAAGGACAATACGACAATCATGATCGATTCGATTGTCTTTTACTACATTTTTGACGCCAAGCTGTACAGCTACGGTATCGAGAATCCGGTCTTAGGTCTCGCAAGCCTGACCACGACGACAATGCGTAATATTATCGGCGATCTCGAGCTGGATGAGACGCTGACCTCCCGGGATGTGATCAACGCGAAGATGCAGCAGATTCTGGATGTCGCGACAGATCCGTGGGGGATCAAGGTCACCCGTGTTGAGGTCAAGAACATCGATCCGCCGGCCGAAATCAAGGCACAGATGGAGAAGCAGATGGCTGCGGAGCGGAACCGAAGGGTGACAGTGCTGGAAGCTACGGCGCACAGAGAGTCGGTTGTATCCAGGGCGGAAGGCGATAAACAGGCGAAGATTCTGGCTGCCGAGGCTGAGCGTGACGCGCAGATCGCTCTGGCGGAAGGCCGTGCGAAGTCGATCGAGCTGGTCTATCAGGCAGAGGCAAACGGAATCGAGGCACTGAAGAATGCCAAAATCAATGAGTCCGTGCTGAAGCTCAAGAGCCTGGAGGCGTTGAAAACCGTATCAGACGGCCGGGCTACGAAGATTTTTATGCCGACGGATCTTTCGGGCATGATTTCCAGTCTCGGTGTCGTTTCCGAGGCGCTCGGAGTCGGTGATTCGACGCCGATTGACACGAGTCCGAAGGACGCGGCCTCGGTACCGTATGATCCATGCTGTGAGACGGGAAAGTCAGCCGGTACAGCAGACAGTGTCCAGACAGCCAGGACAATCAGTCAGGAAATCGGGAATACAATGAAACAGACAGAGGCAGAGTGAAGTTCGTTAACAGAAAAGGAATTGCTGTCACGGCTTGAAATCGCAAGAAGCCATGCATCAGAAGGCAGATTAATGAATGCTGACGATGTTGTTTCGGATATGAGGTCTGTGTATGGTTTATAATGTAAGAATTGCAGTATAAGTTTATTTTCCGGAATCCCATGAGTATTGTACGGGATTCCGGATTCTTTTAAAAAGATAAAGTGGCATACGAAAGGAGTTCATATCATGAGCAGAAACAAAAGCAAACAGGCACAGCTGATCCGTGAGCTTATCAAAACCTCCAGCGACGAGCTGCAGGATGAAGAATTGATGCATATTCTGATTTCAGAGAAGGTCTCCGCGAATATCAACGAAGACGACAAGGCAACACTTGGACAGCGTTCAGCTGACAAGGTTGCCAAATTCGCCGGTTCCTGGGCCTTTATCTTTTCCTTCCTTGCCGTGATGGTTCTGTGGATGATAATCAATACGCTGCTGGCGTCCAGAGCGTTTGACGCGTATCCCTTTATTCTGCTGAATCTGGTGCTTTCCTGCATCGCCGCGGTGCAGGCGCCGCTCATCATGATGAGTCAGAACCGGCAGGAGGCCAAGGACCGGACCCGCGCGGAAAACGACTATCATGTCAATCTGAAGAGCGAGCTGATCGTCGATGACCTGCACAGGAAGCTGGATGCTGTGCTGGAAAATCAGAAGCGGCTTACCAGTGAGGTGAATACCCTGAAGAATGAGCTGCAGAAGGCCGGGCTGAAGCCGGAACAGCCGCTGCAGAACAAATAGTCGCTGAAATATGGAGGAGACGGGAAGCATGACACATGAAGAATACCAGAAAGCGGCCGGATACTGGAAGGCAAAGGATGCGGAATCTGCGTCCATGGACAGGGAGAAACTGAAAAAAGCAGCGGAGGCGTATATCCTCAGCAGCAATACATGCGCGCTCGCGACCGGGAGCGGAACGTTTGTGCGGTGTACACCGATCGAGTATGCGTATCACGACGGATCGTTCTGGATGTTTTCTGAAGGCGGTGAAAAGTTCCTTGCGCTGGAGCACAATAAGAACGTCTGTCTGGCAATCTATGACAGATACGATGGGTTCGGAAGACTGAAGGGCATGCAGGTGTCGGGGACCGCGGAAATTGCAGAACCGTTTTCAGAAGAATACATCGCGGCCGCGGAGTTTAAGAAGATACCGATAGAAGCACTGCGGAAGCTTCCGGAACCGATGAATCTTATCAAGGTGACGCCCGCGAAGCTTATCTTTCTGAATTCCGACTTTAAGAAAGAGGGATTCGGCAGCAGACAGGAAATGGCTTTTTAACAGAAGATGCATTTATATGCTGCTTGTGGTATGGTAAGAAGAGAAGAAGGGGGGAGTTTCATTGCCGCCGAAATTCACATTCAGGAAACCGGCTGTGTCAAAGGCAGCCTTTGTCGACAGAGATCCGGCGAAGCAGGTGTTTTTTGATAAGCTGGAAGCGCCCTTTTCTGCTGATTATAATATTCAGATGTACTATGGCATGGGCGGTGTCGGAAAGAGCGAGCTGTGCCGGGAACTGATCCGGCTTTACGAGGAAAAGTATACAGACCGGTACCTGCTGTTTTCCCTGAACCTGGAAACGCAGGAAAACCGGAATGCCGGAAGCGGACTGTTAAGTCTCGCGGAAAGCTGCAAAGGCCGCAAGGTAAGGTTTACTGCTTTTGAACGGGCATACGCGGCTTATTTTAAACGGAAATATCCGGACGAAGCATACGGCCGCGAGAAGAGCAGGCTGCGTGACAGATTCGGGGGCGCTCCGGGCGTGGCGCTGAACATTATCAGCCTCATAGACGGCGGGATGATTTCAACGGCAGTGGACGCGGCGGAACGGGTAATCGATTCGTCGGTGGATGCGGTTTCCCTTCCCGCGTATATCAAGGATGATATCAGAAGCTTTGCGGCACTTCCGATCGAGGAGATTGAAGAGCATCTGCCGGCCTACTTTGAATACGACATTGAACAGGCTTTTTCAAAGCATCCGGATATGCGCATTCTTTTTATCTTTGACACGTTTGAGGCACTGAACAATAAGGTGAGCGAGCTGCTGCACCGGAACAGGAATGAACGCTGGATCAAGGAGTTTATCCAGTATTTCGAAAAAAGCAAATATCCGCATTGCCTTTTTACGATTTTCGGTCGTGACGCGATTGAATGGGATGACTGTGAATTTGAAAATGCGGTTGGTTTTTATGAACTGAAAAGCTTTGATGAAGCGTATTCGCGGCTGTATCTTGACGGTGCCGGAATAACGGAGCCTGACATTGTCGACAGGATCTGCGCGATAAGCGGCGGATATCCGCTGTACTTGTCGCTTTCTGTCCATACGTATGAAAGCATTGTGAACAGCGGAAGGACAGCCTGCCCTGATGACTTCGGAAGAAACTACAGCCAGATTATGGAGCGTTTCGTTTCGAATTTAGACGAGGATACTGTAAAAACATTGCGTGTCCTGTCTGTCTCGGATTTTTACACAAAGGATATTTTTGAGTACCTTATCAGGGAACATGTCATACGGTCTGTTATAATGGAATATGAGCAGTTTAAACACTACTCCTTTATTGAAACGGAGCCGGACGGGAGCTGTGTAATCCATCAGGTAATACGGGAGGGTCTGCTGCATGGCCTTTCAGGCGCGGAGAAGAGGATCCTTCACGGAAAGCTGTGCGCGTATTATGAAAACCGCTTCCGGCAGTCGCGCAATGATATGGATTATCTGGGCATGATGCATCACGCGTGCCATTCGATGGAAGCTTCCGCGTTTTATGAATGGCTTGATGATGATAAAACCACGTTTCTCAAGGTGATGCAGAAACGGGGAGAACGGGGCGGCGTTATAAACGCTGTCGGTGAAATCATAGAAGTATACGGGTATGAACAGCTGGACCGGAGGCTTCTTCTGATTTATATCGACATCGTTCATCTTGGCGGCGATTATGAAGAGGCTGTCGATAAGGAGGAACGATATCTCTCGAATTATCCGGAAGAACAGATCATCCATGATAAGGATCTCCTGATGATGCGGATTCGCGCCATCCACCACAGCATGTTCTTCAAGCCGGTGGATTCCCTTATTAAAACAGCAATGGCACTGGAAACGGTCTGCCGCGGGACGCCTTTTGCGGAGGAATACAACGAGCTGCTTTTTCTGATCGGCGGGAATCTCGGTGTTTTGTCAGGTGATTTCGGATTTGCAGAAGAATGGCTTGGGAAATCGTTTGAATTCGCCGAAAAGCGCGGCAGTCTGGCATTTGAGATGCGGAGCGCGCGGAAGAAAGCGGATATCCTGATTTTTAACGGCAGGGAAGAGGAAGCAGTCACCCTGATCAGCCGGTATGTTACAATGGATACAGAGAAGCCCGACCGGTATCAGATATATCTGCTTGGATCGCTTGCGGAAGCATACAGGAAGAAGCAGCAGTTCCGTGAGGCAGAATACTGTATTTCCCGTGTTATTGAAGAATCCAGAAAGCGGGGAATTTCAGGATGGGAGGCGCATGGGGAACTGGCCATGGCGCTTCTTAAGTGTACAGAAGCCCGGGCCACGGGCGGAAAAGCCGGGAAAGCCGAAGAGTATTTTGCCGCGGCCGAAGCTATTTACAACAGGATCAGCCAGATGTGGGGCAGGCTGAATTCCGTGACAGCCAGGTGCTATGCTGGAACAGCTGCACGCGAAGAGGCAGAGGCAGCAAGGAAAACAGCCGAAACATTTCATTACGCGTATACACTCCGGCTGCTTGAGGAGTTTGAGGAGACAGGGAAGATTCAGTATATGCAGCTGTTTTTTCTGTAGAGGAGACGATATGGGCAGAATCATTACAATTACGGATGAATCTATCCGGGAAGCACTTCAGGGTGTACGGCGGCAGTATTTTGCCGGAAATTTAAAGCGGCCGCAGAAGCTGGATTTTATCAGGACAGAGGCGCTGGAGATCGGAATCACAAGCTATGAAACGTATACGGCGGAGGATGTCCATTTCCACGCTGCCGCAGCGGAATATCAGTACATGCTGAGCGGCCGGACCTGGTATATGGACGTGGACACAGGTGAAATCTTCGAATTCAGTAAAGGTGATTTCTACGTGATCATGCCGGGTACCGTTTACGCGCAGAAATCGAAAGCCGGTACGAGCCTGGTTTTTATCAAGGTGCCGTCTGTGGATGACAAGCATGTGCTGGACCCTTCCGACACGGTCAGGAAATGGTATGCTGAAAGTCAGGAGACAGAGCGGAAGGGAAATCATCAGGAAGGCGGTCCTTTGAAAATATCAGGCGGCAGGGTATCACACTGCCTGGCCGTAGCGGAAACAATGAAACGTCTGGCAAAGCAGTATCCGAAAGGACTGTCCGCTGATGAGGACGATTTGTTTCTGCTTGGATATCTGCATGATATCGGATACGCGTTTGCGGATGAGCAGAGGAATCATGCATGTGCCGGCGGGGAGGAGCTTAAGAGACAGGGCTACAGATACTGGCGGGAAGTCTACTACCACGGAAAAGTTCAGGAAGAGTATGATTCTGCCGAGCTGGATCTTTTGAATTATGCGGACATGGTGACGGATGTGAACGGCAATGATGTAACGGTATCGGAGCGGATAGCGGATATCGGAAGGCGGTACGGAGAGTCATCATACCAGAAGAAGGAATCAGAGGAGCTGGCACGGAAACTTTCGGCACTGCCGTATTATGAAAGAGAATAGCAGCATCTGCGGATCCGGCATGAAGCATAGGAATTAACTTATTACATTTTTATGTTTGTTTACATCAACGGCGTGACTGCAGACATATAGTGTTACATAATAAAAAGTATGATTGCGGGTACTGTAAAGCAAGGAACAGCCTGCTTATCAATAGATAATTAACTATAAAATAACAGAACGGAAGGTGCAATCTATGGTACAATGTCCAAATTGCGGCAAAATATTAGAAGATGGAACAAAATTCTGCCCGGACTGCGGAACTAAGATTCCGGCAGCAGTACCGCCGGAACAGAACACAGATCAGTTTCAGTACGGGAATACGGAAACCGGTGCCGGTCAGTCCGACGGCGGCCAGAGTTATTATCAGCAGCCTGACAGCAGTCAGAATACTTATCAGCAGCCGAATGCCGGTCAGTATGATCAGAACACATATCAGCAGCCAAACGGCGGGCAGTACGGATATCAGCAGCAGGATGCCGGTCAGGCCGCTTATACACAGGGAAATAATAATCAGCAGTATTATAATCCGAATGCGGGTGCGAACCCGGGTATGAATCAGGGAATGAATTATGGAACGAGTCCGGAAGGCCCGCAGAAGGGCGCAAACGGAAACGCGACAGCCGGACTGATCTGCGGCATTGCATCCATGCCGTGCGGACTTATTCCCATACTTGGCCTGACACTGGGTGTCCTTGGCATTGTTCTGGGGGTATCCGGCAAGAAGAAGGGTCAGAAGAAGAGCTTTGCGACAGCCGCTACGATCTGCGGCATAATCGGTATTGTGATCAGTGTGATCGTATGGATTGTCAGCTTTTCTGTAATTTTCTCCGATCTTACAGGGAAGACGGCCAGCCAGCCGGCATCCGGTATTACAGCCGGCAGCTCCGAGTCGGGCAGCGATACGATTGGCTCCGGCAGCTCGGATAATTCCGGCAGTTCGGATAAATCCGGCAGTTCAAATAAGTCCGACAGTTCTTCGGACAGTTCATTTGCGAGCGATTCACTGACCTATATTAAGAAGCTTCCGACCTTCGAGCAGAAGGTTCTGGTTGATCAGGGCGGACTTAAGATAACTGCGACAGGTATTGAAGAAGACCGTTATGCCGGTGTCAAAGTCAATCTGCTGATTGAAAACAATACGTCAAATGATTTGAACATCAGCTCACAAACGATGTCCGTAAATAATTATATGATGGATGGCAGCATGTATTCATCGGTTGTAAGCGGCAAGAAGAGCAACGACTACCTGCGGATCAGCTATAGCGACCTGAATGCCAGTGAGATAACGAATATCGGTGAGATCGACATTGACTTTAATGTTATGGACGCGGCTTCATACGACAGTGTCATCATTACCGCCGATCCGCTTCAGACATCGGACTATGCCAGCATGGATACGAAGGCCGTTTCCTCAGGGGAGGAAATTCTGAATCAGGATGGCCTGCGGATTATGGCACTCACCGTGGATTCCGACGGCTATTATGTAAATGTATACTATTATATCGAGAATACGACCGGAAGAGACATTACCATCGATACAGAGGATACATCGGTAAACGGATACATGATGACTGCGGAAATGTACAATACTATAAAGAATGGCAAGAAAGCAGTCGCCGCCATGCGAATCAGTCAGAACGATCTGACCTCGAACAGCATTTCGACAATCGATGAGTTTGAAGTAACCTTTGATATAAGAGATAACAGCACGTATGAGGAACTTGGAACGGTCGGCCCGATCACGTTTACGATCAACGGTGACGGCAGCGCGTTTTTATATGATGAAGAAGCACCGGTAAAAGCGGCCTGAACAGATGCCTGAATAACTGAACAGAATGACAGGGAAACCTGCGGCGATTGAATTCTTAATCCCGCAGGTTTTTTTGAAAATGAAAAGAACGGCATATCTGTAGTTTATACTACTGTAAATACAGACACCGACTGCTCTACAATGTTAAAAAAGTATCGAATTGACAAGCAGTTGGAAAAACCCGGGAGGCACAGTATGAGAACAGACAGCAAGGCACTGGAAACGGAAAAGGTAGGAAAGCTGCTTGCAGCGTATGCTGTCCCTTCCATCATGAGCGGTCTCGTAACTTCGATCTACAATATCGTCGATCAGATTTTTATCGGAAACAGTGTCGGAATGCTCGGAAACGCGGCGACGAATGTGGCGTTTCCAATTGTCACACTTTGTACGGCCATTTCGATTATGAGCGGCGTCGGCTGTGCGGCCGGCTTCAATATGGCGGAAGGGCACGGGGAAAAAGACGAAGCGGGCAGGATTGTCGGAAACACCCTTGTTTTTATGGTATTTATCGGTGTCGCAGTCATGGCAGTGGTTCTGCTGTTCCTGTCTCCGATTCTGTGGCTTTTTGGAACAACAGAGAATTCGTTTCCATATGCGGAAACGTATCTCGGCATTACCGCGATCGGCATTCCGTTTTCCATCTTCGGCTCCGGTGGCGGTCCGATCGTCCGTTCGGACGGGAGTCCGACGTACGCGCTCGTCAGTATTCTTTCCGGAGCTGTACTGAATGTAGGACTCGACGCACTTTTTATTTTTGGCTTTGGATGGGGAATCGCGGGAGCCGCATGGGCAACTGTGATCGGCCAGATCGTTACGGCCTTCCTGATCGGAAGGCATTATTCTCATTTTCATACCGTTGTTCTCGTACGGGAATATTTCAGGCCGCGGCTGTCGTATATCGGAAAGGTTATTGTGCTTGGCTTCGGCCCGCTCGTCAACCATCTGTCCTTGTTTTTTGTACAGATCATGCTGAACAACGCGCTTCGAAAGTATGGGGCCGCGTCTGTATACGGCAGTGATGTGCCGCTGGCGTGTGTCGGCGTTATTACAAAGCTGAATACGATATTTACGGCGATTGTAATCGGAATCGCTCAAGGCGTACAGCCTGTCATCAGCCATAATTACGGCGCCGGAAATTACAGACGGGTGCGGGAAGCAGCTTTGAAAGCCATTGGGACAATGCTGGTGATTTCATTCGCGATCTTTTTCTGCTGTCAGCTCTTTCCGCGTCAGCTTGTATCGGTTTTCGGAAAGGGCACGGAAGAATACTATCAGTTTGCGGCCCGCTATCTGCGGATTTTTATGATGCTGATCTGCGTAAACGGCCTTCAGATTACAGCCGGAAACATTTTTACATCCGTTGGAAAGCCGATGCGGAGCGCTTTTATTTCAATCATACGCCAGATCGTGCTTCTGCCCGTTCTCCTTGTTTTCCTGCCGATGCGGTTTGGAATTGACGGAATCCTGTATTCGGGACCGATTGCGGACGGCGCGTGTGTTATCGTCGCGGTGCTGATGCTGCTGCAGGGCCAGAAAGAATTGAAAGCATTAAGTGGAAATTAGCTTTTTTCAAGCTGTATCTTGTGATACAATATTGATGTTATGAGTATTTTAACGGTTTTACATTATTCCGGGGGATATTATGGGAAAGACTGACGATAATGAGAAGAAAAAAGAAAACTATACGAATTACCCGACGAGACTTCTCTATCTGCCCGGAGTTTCGGAACGTATCGAAAAGCTCGGGGCCTGCAGACATTTTCCAAAGAACTATATTCTGCAGGAAGCCGGAGAGGTCCCGGCATACTGTTATTTTGTAAAAAAAGGCCGTGTGATCGCGTTTGAGTTTACGGTCGGCGGTGAGGAACGTGTCTATAATTATATGGAGGAGACATCCATTTTTATGGAAGCCATGATTCTTCTGGATCAGCCGTCTCCCGTGTATTTTAAAACGACGGTTCCCTCCGATCTGATCTGCATCGAGAAGGAAAGTCTGCTCGCGGGCATGCATCAGGACCCGGATCTTATGATGGATGTACTCCGGTCCCTTTCTGATAAGTTTATGTCCTCGATGGATCAGCTCCGCCAGACAACGACAAAAAATGCCACCTGGAAATTATGCAATCTGCTTCTGATATTCGCGGACCGTTTTGGAGAGCCGTATGACGGCAAGATCCTGATTCGCGAAAAGGTAAGCCAGCAGATGCTTTCAAATATGCTTGGAATCAACCGGATTACAACGGTGCGTATCATAAAGTCGCTTAAGAATCTGAACCTGATTGAGCAGGTAAATGGGTATTACTGTATTCGGAATGCTAAGAAACTGAAAGAATTCGAGAATGAAAGTACATCCATTTAAATCCTGAAAATGTTATTGCGCGCGTTACAGCCGGACAGAAAGGAGCAGCATGAAAGGGATGATATATCTGATCAGACACGGAAGACCGCAGCTGCCGGGAGACGGACGCCTCTGCATCGGCCGCGGAAGTGATCCGCACTTGTCTGAGACAGGAATAAAAGACGCGGAAAAACTGCGGGACTGCTTTCCGTGTCCGGCTAAGATCTATACGTCTCCGCTTTTACGAACTATGGAGACGGCAAAAATACTGGCAGACAGCAGGGCTGAGATTATTATGCTGCCGGAACTGACAGAAATCGACGTTGGAGAATGGGAAGGCAGAAATTTCAGTGATATCCGCAGAATGTATCCCGCGGTTTATAAAGCACGCGGCAGAGACTGGTCGATTCCGCCTGTCGGAGGAGAAAGCCTGGAAAGTGCTGCGGACCGGATGCAGAAAGCAGTCATGGAGCTTGCGCGCGGCAGTGAAGAAGACATCATTGCCGTAACAAGTGACGGTGTGATCCGCGCACTCTTATGGAGACTCCTGCGTCTCGACACACGGCACGATACAATGATCCGGCAGCCGTACGGAAGCCTGACCGCAATCCGCTTCGAAAACGGAGCGCTTACCGTTACAGCCACCGGGAAGCTGCCGGAGGATACACCGACCGATGAAGAAATCGAGGAAATCTGGGATCTCTGTGCCGTTCCGCAGATTGTACGGGATCATTCCATCGCCGTCTGTGATTTTTGTCTTGAGCTCCGGGAGCGCCTTTTAAAAGAAGGTGTTATCCTGTCCTTTGGAAGACTTCGGGCCGGGGCACTGCTTCACGATACCGGCCGGCGCGCGGGAACTCCGCATGCCGTGTATACGGCAAATCTGCTGCGGGAACGCGGCTACCTTCCGATCGCCCGCCTGATTGAACAGTATCACATAGGCGATTTTGGAGAAAAAATTGACGAAAGTCTTGTTTTGTACCTTGCGGATAAGATGACAGACGAGGCAGACCGTGATACACTGAAAAGCAGCACGAATCGTATACAGCCAGAGCAGACACTTGCAATTAAAAATAAAATCGAAAGAATCATAGGAGAAATTTGAAATGAAACTGATCAGAACAGAAGACGCGGTCGGACAGATTTTATGTCACGACATAACACAGATCATCCCCGGGGTTACGAAAGACGCGGTTTTCCGGAAAGGCCATGTGATTACGGAAGAAGATATCCCGGTCCTGCTTTCTGTAGGAAAAGAACACCTTTATATCTGGGAAAACAATGAAAACATGCTGCACGAGAATGACGCAGCGGAAATACTCCGTCAGGTCTGCATGGGAACCAACATGCACCCGACAGAGCCCAAAGAGGGCAAAATCAATCTGATCGCAGACTGTGACGGCCTCTATCTTGTCGACAGAAAGCATCTGAACGACATAAACAGCCTTGGAGAGATGATGATTGCCTCCCGCCACGGCGATTTCGCGGTAAAAAAAGGCGATCTTCTCGCCGGTACGCGCGTCATCCCGCTTGTGATTGAAAAAGAAAAAATGGAAAAAGCAAAAGAAACGGCAGGACCCAAGCCGCTTCTGAATGTTGTTCCCTTCAAAAAGAAAAAGTTCGGTCTCGTAACAACAGGAAGCGAAGTCTTCCACCACCGGATCGAGGACGCCTTTTCACCGGTTATCGAGAAGAAAATGGATGAATACGGAGCCGTCATGATGCGCCACGAAATTATGGATGACGATCCGGACAAGATTACGGAGATGATTCGTTCCATGCTGGACGGCGGAGCCGATATGGTTCTCTGCACCGGCGGCATGAGCGTCGACCCGGATGACAGAACACCGCTTGCCATTAAAAACAGCGGTGTGAATATCGTTACATACGGTGCCCCCGTCCTTCCGGGCGCCATGTTCCTGCTCTCGTATACGGATGACGGCAGACCCGTCGTCGGACTTCCGGGCTGCGCCATGTACGCGAAGCGTACCGTATTTGACCTGATGCTGCCCCGCATGATGGCAGACATTCCAGTCAGCGCGGAAGATATCGCCGGATACGGCGAAGGCGGTCTCTGCCTCAACTGCAAGGAATGCACCTTCCCGAACTGCGGCTTCGGCAAATAGACCGGCATTCAGACCGAACAGAAAAGGCGGAAACAAATCGTGAACAGTGATGCAAAACAATGGAAATGTACAGATGAAATGGTCGAAAACAAGCTGAATTCCATGCTTGCTGAAGAGAAGATCAAGATCGGATCGGATCCGGTCTATCACGTTCTGGCAAACACGGTTGCTATGCTGGATGCCGCCTATCGCTCTGTCGGAATCACACGCCCGGACGCGCAGGTACGGTCAGAAGCACTGGACATCATGCTTCGCACGGTATCAGGCGATCAGGAAGAAGTCTCCGATGATTATTTCCGCACGCTTCTCGCAGAAGCCGTGAAGCAGTACCGCCCCGTTCCCGAAGATTTCACCCGAAAACTGGACGAGGCAGCGTTGAAACGCCGTGAAAAAGCCGCGAAAATGACAGAAGAAGAACAGATTCAGGAAGCATTTGACGCGTATCTCGGCACACTGGAGCTGGACGAAGACGGATGGCGCGCCTGGAACCGGAAACGCGCAGAAGCCGCCGTTAATGAGGACTATATTCTGGATGAGACGGCAGAGCGTGAGAACATCACGGTTTCCGATGAGGAATGCGAAAAAGCCGTGCTTGAAATCGCCGGACAGTGCGGCACGACACGCGAAGCTGTTCTGGAGGCAATTGATCTGGAACGGGTAAGGCTGCGGATCAGGCGCGATAAGGCTAAGCAGTTGATGGATTTTTAATAGATGGTGATGCTGTCGGCGGCAGACTGGCTGTGTTCTGACATGCTTGGCTTCGCTGCCGTTTCTGCACTCGCCTATTGATGGCTGCAAATTAAACTCAGCGGGCTCTTTTTCATTCTTCCAATGGATGAATGGAGGAGAGCCCGCTTCAGACAGTAATTTGCAGCCATCGCTTCGTGCAGAAACGGCTGCGAAGCCGGCGCAAATATCAGAACACAGCCAGTCTGCCGCCGACAGCCAGACATTTATTCAAAATTCAATGGCTTTTTCGGAAAATGGACTGTGACATGACACGCTTTGGCTTCTGCTGTTTCTGCACTCGCCTATGGATGGCTGCAAATTAAACTCAGCGAGCTGTTCCAGCTCGCTTCAGACAGTAATTTGCAGCCATCGCTTCGTGCAGAAACAGCGGCGAAGCCAGCTTATGTCATGGCACAGTCCATTTTCCCGGGATGGCACAAAGTTCCAGAAAATCAGTGATTTTTCAGTGCGGTTCTGCCACTTTGCTTTTCTGCTGTTATCCTGTCCTTGCGAATTATAAAATTTTATGAAAACGTGTGTCATAGTAATCCCTTACGAATTGCAGGTCATAGATGGGGAAAGGCTCTGTGGGCTGACTCAAGCGCGGGTTCCGGCATTTCTGCACGAAGCGATGGCTGCAAAATACTGTCTGAAGCGGGCTCCCTTTCATTCATCCATTGGAAGAACGAAAAAGAGCCCGCTGAGTTAATTTTGCAGCCATCCAAAGGCGAGTGCAGAAACGCCCGAAGCCAAGCGGTCAGCCCACAGAGCCTTTCCTCACCTATGACCGTCAATTTATAATGAATAACCTGAAACAGTGTGTCCAAAAAAAGAAAATCACAGGAGAATTTGCAATATTTTAATCCATTACGAATTACAGGGAATAAGGCGGGGAATGGCCGGTGCCCTGACTCAAGCCCTGCTTCGGGTATTTCTACACGAAGCGATGGCTGCAAAATACTGTCTGAAGCGGGCTCCTTTCCATTTATCCATTGGATTAACGAAGGAGAGCCCGCTGAGTTAATTTTGCAGCCATCCAAAGGCGAGTGCATAAATACCCAAAGCAGGGCGGTCAGGGCACCGGCCATTCCCCGCCTTATACCCGTCAATCGCTAATAAAATAATCTATTACAAATTCCCCGCCTGCGATTTCCCCGACGGCACATGCAGAATCTTCATCGTCATCGGAATCCCTGTAGACAGCCCTACATTCGCGCAGAAATAGATAATCAGCAGCGCGAGCGGATATGTATGTGCCCACGCCGACCAGAAAAACGCCTGGAATCCCTGTACATTATGAAGTCCCCACCAGGTCATGAAAATGCTCATGACAACCGACATAATTAACGACAGAACCACTGTTGTAAGCAGCTGACGCGCAAACGTATGCGGCTTTGCCCTGCATTTTGCCGCGAACCTGTCACCGAGCGGCGCGATCGGAAAGATCGTAACGAGCGCGTAGCTGATGATCATGGAAACACCGAGCCCTGAGAAAAACTCGCCTGCTGTGATATGGCCGGTCGTAAAGATCGGGAACATATAGCTCATTACAGCACAGATTACAAATGATACCCATACATTCAGAACCAGATCAAACTTTGTTACCTTCATTGTATGAAGTCCTCCTCTTTTCATTCCTCATCTGCCAGAATGTTGTTATTTATTTATCATTATATAGGGAGCAGTTGGTAAAAGAAGTGGTGCAGCCCACACCTGTAACAAAACTGCAAGGGATAGTGTGCACTACTGATGTAGCGCAGGCAACTTGTACGGCGGAATTTCGACCGTATAATTAATTTATTAACAATGCGATGGAGCAATCCGCTGCATCATACTGTGCCGTGTGAAAGCGCGGCCATGCAGAATAAACAAGGAGGATAAAAAAATGCCATTGCCGAAATTTGAATATGTTGCTGCTCACAGTATCGAAGAAGCAGCCAATATGGCAGCCGAGATGGGCAGCAAATGTCTTGTCATGGCGGGCGGTACCGATGTGATTCCACTCCTTAAGGATCGTGTGGCTACACCGGAATTTATTTTGGATTTGAAGACGATACCGGGACTTGACGGTCTGGAATTTGTGCCGGGAGAAGGACTGAAGATCGGAGCACTTACGAAACTGCGTGATATTGAAACATCAGAGGCTGTGAAGAAGGAAATGCCGGCAGTGGCCGATGCCGCGCATTATGTGGCTTCTACACAGATCCGCTGCAAGGGAACAATGGCAGGCAATATCTGCAATGCGTCTCCATCCGCGGATACACCGCCGATTCTGATCGCGATGAATGCTTCTGTCAAGACGGCGCGCAAGAACGGCACAGGGCGGACGATTCCAATCGGAGAATTCTTCAGGGGCGTCAAGAAAACGAATCTGGACGCGGAAGAGGGAGAGCTTCTGACGGAGATCGATATTCCGGAGCTGAAATCGGGCGAAGGCTCTGCTTATTATAAGCATGCGGTCCGCAAGGCCATGGATCTTGCCATCATTGGTGTTGCAAGCTGGGTAAAAATGGACGGCCGCAAAATCGCGGACTGCAGGATCGCAGTCGGTGGAGCGGCAATTACGCCGGTCCGTGCGAAGAGCGCGGAGGCAATGCTGATCGGACAGGAGTTTTCCGATGAGCTGCTGGAAAAAGCAGCGGAAGCAACGGCGAAGGATATCAGGCCGATTTCGGATGTCCGTGCGTCGGCG
>Ga0183098_10812_pt1 | contig 24327 bp, 22 predicted proteins | sample BioMet9_FD_128884 | JGI IMG/M metagenome (GOLD analysis project Ga0183098, IMG submission 128884) | Microbial communities from bioreactor (seeded with sewage sludge) at Lawrence Berkeley National Lab, California, USA - Biofuel... | ecosystem: Engineered > Bioreactor > Anaerobic > Unclassified ...
TCAGCCAAACTCGATTTTTCAAAAAGAGACATTAAACCAACTTCACCATTTAATGCCATTATTTCAAAAGACTATCCTAGCGATTATTTTTTAGCCGTCGATACAATGCCTGTATTAATGAACCCCTTTGAATGGAATTATTCGTACCAAAGTTTTCTTCATCTCTCTCAAGGTTACAAACAGTTCCGTTTTGGGCAAATCAATAATAAAAGGCGTTACTACTACTTTTCATTAGCGACTCTTAGTGGATATCCTCTGTATAAGACGTTAGCCAATTATATTGCTAATGAGTTTAGAACAGGATCAACAAACAATGCCATAATAGAATTCTATTTTTCAGATTTTCTTAATAATTGTTCTGACCCCGTTTTGAATGAACCCTTAAAAAATATTCAAAAAGCATCAATTCTATTAGAAATTGGAAAATCATTCCCCGTTAAATCGTTCGTTCTTCAGGATAGTTCGATTTTTGAAATGAGTAAGTTTAAAGGGAAATCTGTCTGTTTAATATTGCTCAATGGTAGAGTCTGGTACACAGCTGATTTCGAACAAACAATTTTAAAATTTAAAGAGGATGAAGTCCAGTTTATATTTGCCCGACTTCCTGTTAAGGATTATAATAAAAAGAAATTCGAAAGTACCATTTTGGGAAAGTCCAACGTAACATTTATTGAATTAGCGGAACAGGATCAACTGGATAAATTATTGATAAATGGGACGAGAATATTGATGCTGGACAAATGGCTTCGAATTGTGGAAAACGATGCAGAGGATCTTACAACCCATAGATATTACGGAAAAATTTCAGAATTTGAAAAATCTCTTAAAAAAACCATTGAAACCAGTCGTTTCTCAAAGGAAGAAAAAGCAAGTGTTTATAAAATTGTAGGATGGAGCTTCGGCTCCATCCTTTTGACATTGCTGATCGGCATGTGGATTTACAGGCTTCGGGTCCGCCGCATTAAACAGCAGGAAACCATTAAGCGCCGGATCAAAGAATTGGAAATCAAAGCAATTCGCTCTCAAATGAATCCCCATTTTGTTTTCAATGCGTTAAATTCGATTCAATCTTTGATCAACGGCAATCAATTTAAGGAAGCAAATATATATCTTTCGAAATTCGCCGTGCTTCTTCGGGGAGTATTGAATAACTCAGAGAAGAGCATGGTTTCGCTTTCCGATGAACTAAAAGCTGTTGAGCTCTATTGCCAATTGGAACAATTGCGTTTTGAATTTAAGTTTGAAATAAACATTAATCCTGCAGTGAATTGTGATCTAATTGAAATCCCCGGAATGATTATTCAACCTCTGGCCGAAAATGCCATTGTACATGGTTTATCCCCAAAAGGAAATCAGGGAAAACTATCTATTCAGATTGAAAGACATAATGGAGATCTTTGTGTTGGCGTTTCGGACAATGGAGTGGGATTATCTTCTCAGGCAAACGACACGCTTAGCCAGAAAGGATTCGGTTTAAGATTGGTAGAAGAAAGATTGAATATTTTAAATCTGGATGGGAAGATGGCAAAGCTTACCATTCAAAACAAAGACAATGAACCTGGAACTTTTGCAAAACTTACTATTCCAATTGAATAACTATGCTGAAATGTATTATTGTTGATGATGAGCAGAAAAGCCGTAATAATCTGAGGGATTTATTATTGGAATATTGTCAGATTGAAATCGCAGGTGAAGCATCATCTGCTTTTGAAGCATTACGGCTGATCAAAAAAGAAGAACCTGACCTGCTGTTTTTGGATATAGAAATGCCGGGCGGTTCAGGATTCGATTTATTAAAGTCACTTCAAAACCAGAACTTCGAAGTAATTTTTGTAACCGCCTTTGATAAGTACGGGATACAAGCCATAAAATTCTGTGCTATTGATTACATTTTAAAACCTATTGATATTTTTGAATTATCGAAGGCAGTGGAAAAAGCTCAGGTTCAAATTGCCCGGAAGAAAGAAAACCAGCGTCTACTGGAACTGGTAGCCAATATTGACCGCTCCGAAGACGAAAAGCGAATTGCCCTCCCTTTGGCGGAGAAAATCGAGTTTATCGCCATCAACCAGATCATCCGCCTTGAAGCTGACAGTAATTATACCCGGATCTTTCTCGAGAGCAAAAAAGAATATCTTGTTTGTAAAACACTCAAAGAGTACCAGGAAATATTGGAACCCCATAATTTCTTGCGTACACATCAATCTCATCTAATCAATTGCCGCAAAATAACAGCCTACATCAAGATCGACGGAGGTTATATCTCGATGTCAGATGGAAGCAGTGTCCCCATCTCACGACAGAAAAGAGAAGAAGTGATGAAGAGAATATTGTGAATAAACTGAAAGAGATAATGGGAAACTGGAAAATTTATACGTCATAAATTTCAATCCGGTAAGGGCAACTCAAAATTACCTGCTATAATACCTTTAACGGTGATATCCTCGTCAATATCTTCCCAGCGCAGAGCATAACCGTTCAACCTGATTTTTACCTCTTTTAATTGTTCATCCGTGGCTTTTGACAGTATTTTAAACCGATCGGCGGGAAAGCTGACTGTTCTGCCATCGGTGAGCTCAATGACAATGGTCCGTCCTGTACTCCAGACATTTTGGGCTATAGGTTCTGCAATAATATTGTAATCAACGCTCATGATATTCCTGAAACTTTGCAAATAAAAAAACATTGTTCTTAAAAACCAATCTTTCTATTTCTCTGATAATTTTGGGACTTAAATTTTTGCTATTTGCCAATTTCACAGGATTAAGCCAAAACTTACATTCTCCATCCCCTGTTTCAACATGAATGTGAGGCGGTTCATTGTATTCATCCGAATAAAAATGAAATCGATAAGGCCCAATTCGTAAAACAGTTGGCATCTTAATTATCAAATATTTCGTGAATATACGAAAATAAAAAGAAAGAATTGTTTAATGCTATTTCATATCGATGTATTTTGATTCTTCAAATGTCTGATTTCTTATATCCCTTACCAATTTTGAAGCAGTCATGCATAAACTATATCCGGGCTCATCTTTAAAGGGACTGTGAAAAGTTTTGGAAGATGTTGCCCCGGAACTTTTATCCCTAAAAACATATAAAACCCCATCTGCCTTTATCGTTATCTTTACCACTTTGCAAACCACCCCATTTATTGTTTCATAAATTTCTTTTTCAGGTTCAGGTTTTTCCTTTTTATTCACCTCCTCATGAAATGCCGAAATTAATTTATTGGCAAATTCATCGCTAATATCATAACTGCAAATTGATATTTCAGGTGCGGGTACTGTCTCACCCTTTTCCCAATAGGGATGTATCTCGTACCAGTAATTCTTCTTACAAAATCTCCCCTCAAGAGAATACTTGTTGTGGCTCCTGATAATGCGAAAAGCAGATTCTCCTTGAAAAGAAGGCTTTTCCACAAATGAGATGATCTCCGTTGTGTCAGACCCTTTGATCGCAGGCAAAAGGTATTTTACAAGATTCGAATCGTAAACTTCGCCTTTATTAACTCTTTTGATCGGGTTTCTTTTGATCAGATTTAGATATTTTGATTCATCAATCTTCTGATTTTTTATATCCCTGGCCAATTCTGAAGAGGTCTCACACAATTTGAACCCATTATTCATTGGATTGTCGATAGTTTTGGAAATTGTTCTACCCGAAGTTTTATACCTGAGAACATAACAAATCCCTTCTACGGTTTCGTAAATTTTATTTTGACCTTTATTCACCTCGTCATAGAATGCTGAAATTAATTTGTCCGCAAATTCATTACTGATGTTAATCGTATAAAATGACACCTCGGGGAGCGGAATTTTTTTATTCTTTCCGAAATAGGGGAAAATCTCCTCCCAATAGTTCTTCTTACAAAACCTCCCCTCCAGAGTAAACTGATCACGATACCTGATAATGCGAAAAGCAGATTCAGGGTCGGATGAAGGCTTCGCGATAAATGAAATGATTTCAACAGTATCCGGTCCTTTGATTTCCGGCAGCAAGTATTTTACCAAATTGGAATTGTAGATTCCGACTCTTTCAAATCTTTCAGTCTGTCCATGACTGCTCATTCCAAAAACTGAAATATATAGAATGGTGATTGACAATCTAAAGTAAGTCTTCATATCAACTTGTCTCCAAAGCCCTTTTGAAATAAGCAGTATAGCCAACTGTAAGGGTGATCCAACCCATAAAAAAGGCGTAAAATCCGCCCTTTAGCTTGGGGACAACCTTTATCAGTTCCCAACCTTCACGGCCAAATTCATCAAACTTTATATTGACGTCCTCCGGCATCCAGGACTCTGATGGATACCTTGCATCGATGTACACAATTTTATATTCCCACTTCATATTTTCAATCTTTTTGCGTTATAATTCGTTCAGTTAAGAAACTTTTAACTATTTATTTTCAAGCCTGACTCCATTGCCGTCAGCTAAAGCTGACGGCAAATTTTGAATCTGGAATCAGTAGTGGTCGAAAGATTTTTAGTCTACAAATAATATGTTTTAATAATTAATCTTATATTAAAGTTATTAACATTAATTTGTTGATAACTAATATTATATAACTCTTTAGTGTTTTTGTTTTTATTGTACATTTATATCAAAACCAAGACATAAATGTATTCAGGACAAAAAATCAATATTCAGAAAATCTTAGGCCTTATACCGGATGATTTATTAAGTACTTTATCCAAGGATACAAAGGTAGATTACTGTGCCAAAGTACTTTACGGGCAGCGTATATTTAATTTGCTGTTGTATGGCATTTTGACAACAGACAGAACAAGCCAGAGAACCCTGGAAGATCTTTTCGGCAGCGATCTTTTCAAAGCTCTGTTCTGTTATGAGGATGGAATGAAAGTATCACACAGTTCAATTTCTGCCCGCTTATCAAAGATTGATCCGGAGTTTTTTCGGCTAGCTTATGAGGGTATATATGCAGAATTTTCAAAATTCTTCACAACGGAAGAACAGTTAAAACATCGTATTATTCGTGTTGACAGTAGCATGGTGGCCGAAACCTGTAATAAGCTTAAAAAAGGATTGGCTCCGGGGGACAAAAAGAAAAATAATCCTGAGAAGACAGTCAAACAACTGAAATACACGTTTGCTTTCGATGGTCTGACTACGTGCGATTTTAAAGTATACAATGAATCCACTTATATAAGTGAAGATATGGCAATACCGGAAGTTGTCAGGCTAAATGCTGCCAAAGAAGGTTCAATTGCCAATATCTACACTTTTGACCGAGGTGTTGCTTCAATCAAGAATTTCGCTTCATTTACAACGGACAATATTTCATTTGTCGGAAGATTAAGAACGTGCAGAAGGTATGATATCATATCCTCAGATCAACTTTCGGAAGAGGAAAAAGATTTAGGGGAACTAACATTGATCAGTAGCCAAATTGTCCATTTATATGGTAAACACGAAATGGATCCAAATAACCAATATCGTCTTATCATTGCAGAGCGGAAAGATAAAATAGACACGACCCCTCCAAAGAATAAGGGAAGATTAAAAAAGAAAGAAAATATATTCTACTTCTTTACCAACAATTTAGCACTAACCCCTAAAGAAATTGCAGATATATATAAACAAAGATGGGATATTGAGGTGTTCTTTCGATTCATCAAGCAAGAACTCAATGCAAGTCATTTTTTATCCGTTAGTGAGAATGGTATTAAAGTGGTGCTTTACATGACACTCATTGCATCCATGCTGTTGTTATTATATAAGAAAATCAATGAATACGGGTATAAAACAGCAAAACGTAGGTTAACTATAGAACTGTGGGAGACAATAGTTAAAATAATGATAAAGGATTGTGGCGGAGATCCGGCCTTAGTAACTCATCTTACGCAAGAATGTTGTTAAATTAGGGGGGTAAAAATATACGATAGTGGAAAACTTTGCAGACTTGTACACCGACTATTTGATCAGCTCGACATCGTATGCGACCTCAACAGGAATGGCCGCGTTGTTGTCGATAAGCCATGATAAAATTACCAGGGAGTTAACATGCGGGAATTATGATTCCAAATATTTGTGGAAAAAGGTTAAGCCATATATTGAAGAATTAACAAGGAGTTGTGAACCTATCGTGTTGAGTTTTGATGATTCGATAGAGGAGAAGTTCTATACGGACGAGAACGAACTGATTTGCTGGCATTGGGACCATGTTTTTAACCGATCAGTAAAAGGTGTCAATTTTCTTACAGCATTGGTGGATGTGCAGGGGATGCGTTTGCCCTGTGCGGTTGAGTTTGTCAAGAAAAACTGTTGGATAACCGATAAAAAGACAGGGAAAATAAAACGAAAGGCAGACAAGACAAAGAACGAGATGTTCAGGGAGATGATCACCCAATGCCATAAGAATTTTAATTTTGATTATGTAGTTTGCGACAGTTGGTACTCCAGTGTTGAAAATATGGAACTTGTCAAGGGGAAATTGGGTAAGGGCTTTGTAATGGCATTAAAATCGAACCGGAAGGTGTCATTAGGTAAGGAATCAGAGGATGCAAAAAAATATATAAGCATCGAATCGTTGCAGCCGGGACGGCAAACCGTGGAGGTCTGGCTCGAAGGAGTTGACTATCCGCTGTTGCTTGTAAAGCAAGTCTTCAAAAACGGGGATGGTACAGTGGGCGAGTTGTACTTGGTTTGCAGCGATTTGAGCTTATCATACGACCAAATCATTACAATCTACAAAAAACGGTGGGGCGTAGAAGAATATCACAAATCCATAAAAAGTAATTTGGGTTTTGCCAAGTCGCCAACGAAAACGGTCAAAACCCAATCGAACCATTTTGTATTATCCATTCTGGCTTATATTAAGATGGAGTGGTTAAAACAAAGGACTAACCAAAACCACTTTGCGATGAAAGCGAGGATTTACCAGGCTGCCCTCAAAGCTGCACAAGCAGAACTGCTAAAGTTATCAACACCTGTGGCTGCTTAACTGAATATAGGAATGAATTTTTTGCGTAACATGAGTCAATAAAACATTCTTTTTCATTCCATAGGTATTAATAATTGAATAATCAAACTTAATGATTTTATTATCAGGAGTGATAATTCTTGCCGGTAAAATTGTTGTTGATCATTAACATAGGGTAATTTTTTCTTGTTGTATGATCAGTTTTAAATTCGGTCTGAATTATATCTTCTGTTTGAAATGACAGATTTTCGTTGATCTTATATCCTTGTACTCACCATAGTTGAATGTTAAAATTGCTTTTTCGGAGCGGAAATTAATTTCTCCAGGAAAAGATAATTTGTTTTTAATTTTTGCTTTCAGAATATGGATATTCCGATTTCCCAAATCAGGGTTCGTCCGGGCATTAATATTATAATATCCCGTCAGAAAGAATAAAGGTATGAAAAGCATTAAAATACACTTCACAAGGATGTTTATTAATTAGCGGTGAATATGCCTTTTACAAGGCGGTAAATTTAATAAAAGAGACCTGCAAAAAATAAAAAGTCCTGCATGGTCTTAATTTGCAATTATTAGTTCTCCAAAATGAATGAAAGTTGTTAAATTTGAATAAAACTATTAAAGGAGTCCATTGCTCATATTTGCATATAAAGAATTAAATAATGAAAAAACTCAGCGATTTGGAACCCAAATTAATATGGCAGTATTTTGCTGAAATATGTAAGGTGCCGAGACCTTCCGGAAAAGAGGACCGAATGATTAAGTTCCTTTTGGCTTTTGCTGAAGCATATAATCTGGAAGCCAAAAAAGATGCTGTCGGTAATGTGCTTATTCGCAAATCTGCCTCTGAGGGAATGGAAGATCATCAGACCATTGTCCTGCAATCTCATCTTGATATGGTCTGTGAAAAAAATGAAGAAACCATTCATGACTTTGAGAAAGATCCTATAAAAGCTTACGTTGATGGGGAATGGGTAACTGCCGAAGGAACTACTCTTGGTGCTGATTGTGGAATAGGAATCGCAACACAGTTGGCTATTTTATCTTCTGACGCAATCGAACATGGTCCATTGGAGTGTCTTTTTACGGTGGATGAAGAAACCGGATTGACCGGCGCCAAAGCTTTGCTGCCAGGATTTATTAAAGGTAAAACTTTAATTAACCTTGACTCAGAGGATGAAGGTCAGCTTTTTATCGGTTGTGCCGGCGGTATCGATACGGTAGCTCATCTGAAATATAAACCGGTTGAAACTCCGGATGGTTTTTTACCCTTAAATATTTCTGTCACCGGTCTATTAGGAGGCCACTCGGGTGATGATATTGATAAAGGAAGGGGTAATGCCATTAAAATTCTGATACGTTTTCTTTGGCAGATCTCTCAAAAAATGGTGATTCATCTTTCAACAATTAAAGGCGGCAATCTCCGCAATGCCATTGCAAGGGAAGCTTTTGCGGTGGTTTTGGTTCCCTATGCAAAAAGGGAAGAGATAAGTATTGATTTCAATATCTTCAGGGGAGCCATTGAAAATGAATTTTCATTAACTGAACCCAACATCAGGCTTAATCTTGAAACAACAGACAAGCCCGACTTTGTATTGGATCATCATTCTCAATCCAATCTTTTAAATTCTCTTTATGCCTGTCCTCACGGGATACTTGCGATGAGTTTTCGGATGCCTGGAATGGTTGAAACCTCTACAAATCTTGCTTCTGTCAAATTGATCAACGAAAACCAGGTTGAAATCACAACAAGTCAGCGCAGTGATGTTGAAAGCGGCAGAGAGGATGCTGCTTCCATGGTAGATGCTGTCTTTCAGCTGACTGCAGCTAAAATAACCCATGGCGAAGGATATCCGGGATGGACTCCGAATCCCTCTTCTGAGGTATTGAAAAAAACAGTTAAGGTTTATAAGGAGCTTTTTAACACAGAACCAATCGTACGGTCCATTCACGCGGGTTTGGAATGTGGACTGTTTCTACAGAAATTTCCTGACCTTGACATGATTTCGTTCGGCCCAACGCTTCGAGGGGTTCACTCTCCGGATGAAAGGATCCAAATTGATTCGGTCAGGAAGTTTTGGGAGTTATTGATTCATCTGCTTCCAAACCTTTAAGTAATTATTCTTTTCCCAAATCTTTTTTAAGCTGATCCAAAATGCTGTTTTTGAACGGCTGGTAGTTGTTTTGCAAAGGCTTTTCTATAATTTCAGATAGAATAGAGCCAGCCTTCTCATTATTTTTTTCAATATCGGTTCTTGATGAAATGTAATTTCTTACTGCTTCATCAGAATCACCGTTTTCTCTCATTTGAATTACTTGTCTGATCATCGCAGCAATATCCACCGTATTAAGTTTATCGCCAGTAATTTCACGTATTCTCTCAATGATCAGATTAACCTGTTCTTCCTGTCTGGATGATTCTTCCCTGGCCATAATTAAAGTCTTTTAAAATCCAAAGTTAAGATGAAATACTGAGAAAATTGAAAGAGAAGGATATTGGTACCCTAACATTAATATTACAGAGACTTTATTTCAAACCTTATTGACCTTAATAGAAAAGAAATTCGCACCCCAAACACCAACCTTATTTAACTTTATTCTAAAACATTCAAATTTCTTAAAATTATTTCCTTAAATTGGTTTCCGGACTTAATCTTTTGGCTATGAAAGTAGAATATCACAATTTGTATACCCATTTCGTATTTTCTACCTCACATCGTCTGCCTTTAATAAAAGAGAAACATAGGGTGCGAATTGAAAAGTATATTACAGGAATCATCCGAAATAATCAAAGCCAATTATATGCCATCTATGCGAATCCGGATCATATGCATTTTGTAGTTTCTCGTTCTCCCTCGGTATCAGAAGAAGAATTGGCAACAATTGTTTCCAGAAATTCGGAAAAGTTTATCAATGATTATCAACTTTGTAATGGCAGTTTTGAATGGTCTGATAGCTGTGCAGCATTTTCTGTTTCAAAGGCTGAGATAAACCGAATATGTCAATATGTAATCAATCAGCCGGAACATCATAAAAAATTAAATTTTAGTGAGGAGTACGAAAAATTTCTGAGATATTATCAAAAAACGATAATTCCAAAATCTAATAAGGTCTAATAAGATTGGTGTTTTGGGAGACGTTTCCCTTTCTACTAAGTTGCCCGCGGATTTGAATCCGAACATCAAAATAGATAACTTGAGTGTAGAGCCGACGATCTGATGAAAGTCCGTTTACACCTTGGAAATATTATTCCATTACTAAGTTTGGATGGGGTGTTTTTTGGAATTTCAAATGGATGCTTTTGACACCGTATATTAGATCAATTTTTTTCGTTTAAGTACCCTCTTCAGGTTGTCATAAAATTGAAAGTTATGAAAATAAAAGATGAATCTGATTCTTCCAATGGAGTACTGAAGAAGAAGTACGGCCAGGGATTGCCGGTGTTTAATCCTTTTGCGGGGGGTATAGACGTTGGCGACACCATGTTTGATGTTGCAATAAGCGATGGTATTGCAGGTTACGAGGTGAGAGAATATTCAACCTTTACCGAAGACACCGTCAATCTTGTGAATTGGTTGGTTGCAGAAAATATCACCACTGTTGCAATGGAAGCCACGGGTATTTACTGGTTAAATTTATATTTAATGTTAGAGGAAGCCGGCATTGAACCCTATCTGGTCAATGCCAAACATGTAAAAAATGTTACAGGCAGAAAAAAAGATGACACTGACGCTATCTGGTTACAAAAATTACACACATGCGGTCTGTTAAAGAAAAGCTTTCAGCCTGATTCGGATATCCGCGAGCTGAGAACCTATATGCGTCAGCGAAAAAATCTGATAAACATCGCCTCTGACAGTGTTCGTCGAATGCAAAAGGCGATGGAGTTAATGAATCTCAAACTTCACGTGGTAATAAGCGATATTTTGGGGAAAACCGGTCTTCAAATGGTTTGTGCAATCCTAAAAGGCGAACGCAATCCGGATGAACTGATTAAACTTAAAGATCCCCGTATAAAGGCGACAGATCAAGAGATAAAGAAGTCTTTAACAGGCATTTGGAGACAAGAATACCTGTTCATGTTAAAACAGGCCTATGAGGAATACAGTTTTTACCAGTCTCAAATTGCATCATGTGAAGAAAAGATAAAGGAATGTCTGCTTAAACAAGTGGCACAAATAACCCGGGGAGATATTACGGATATCGGATTAGAAAAAAAAGAGAAAGAAAAACCAATTTAATGTAGAAATAAGGCCTGTTTTGAAAATAATTGCAGGGGTCGATCTGTGCGATATTGATGGTATAAATGAAATTTCTGCCCTTGAATTGATCTCCGAGATAGGAGTCGATATGAGCAAATGGGAAAACAACAAACATTTGTCAGCCTGGTGTAACGTGGCCCCCAATACAAAAATTACAGGAGGTAAAATCATAAGCAGTAAAATGCAGAAAAAAAAGAACAGAGCAGGTCAGGTTTTACGTATGAGTGCAAGTGGTTTATATAGGAGTAAATCCGGTCTTGGAGACTATGCCCGCAAAATGAGATCCAGACTTGGGAAAAGAGCTGCTGTTGTGGCTATTGCACATAAACTGGCGTTAATCATTTATACAATGATAAAGGAAAAACGACCATATAATCCCCAGGTCACTTCAAATAATCAAGAACAATGGAAAGCCAAAAGAATTAAATATCTTGAAAAACAGCTTTTAAGGTTGAAAAACGTAGCTTGAAAAGGCCTGATAACGTGGGCGATATGATTAGTTATATATTAGGTTAAATAAATAATCGGCAAATAAGATTTTGGCTGATGACCTCTTATGTAACAAGTGCGAAAGTGACCGGTGACTTTGTTCAGATGAGTGAAAATCAAACTAAAAGAAGCCACCCGGTCACTTTCCCTGTTATTTTACTTTGTGGCTGGATACTTGAATACGGCAGGACTTATTAGCAATAATTTCCTAAAAGCTGCCCAATTCAGAAAAATGGAATTTTGTCGTACACCCTAAAACACTTCTGTTTTAAGTATTTTATTAATTTTGCAGAGAGCTCCTAAGCTGGTAGATCATGAAAAAAAATATTATTCTCTGCTTTTTTTTATCAGCCCTATGCATAAAAATGTTGATGGCAGAACAACCGGAAACGGTGATATGGGGAAAAATAAGTCTTTTTTTTAATCCTCCGGCCGAACTAAAAAATATCTATGGTGATTTCCGTTCTCCATTGAAATTTTACGATGGCCGGGAAGTAAAAACGTCACAGGACTGGAAGAGAAGAAGGGAAGAGATATTGTCCGAATGGAACGGGATGATGGGAGAATGGCCTCCACTGATTAAAAATCAGAATATTGAAATCATAGAAACAACGCATAAGGAAGGTTATACTAAAAAGCGCGTCCGGTTTAACTGGAGGCCTGATGAGAAAACAGAAGGGTATCTTTTAATCCCTGATGGTAGAGGGAAAAAACCTGCTGTTATTACTGTGTTTTACGAACCCGAAACAGCAATCGGAGAAGGAAGTGAAAACCGGGACTTCGCCTTACAGCTGACAAAAAGAGGATTTGTCACTCTTTCCATCGGAACTGCTCAGACTACGAAAGAGAAGACCTACTCCATGTATTACCCTTCAATAAACAATGCAACAGTACAACCTCTTTCGATGCTGGCGTATGCCGCTGCCAATGCCTGGTATGTTTTGTCTCAAGTCCCGGAAGTAGATTCCACCCGAATTGGTATTATGGGGCATTCCTATGGGGGTAAATGGGCGATGTTTGCCTCCTGTCTGTTTGATAAATTCGCCTGTGCTGTATGGTCGGATCCTGGAATTGTGTTTGATGAATCCCGGCAGGATGTTAATTATTGGGAACCCTGGTATCTTGGTTATTATCCTCCACCATGGCGTAAACGAGGAATGATTACTAAAGAAAATCCTTCATTCGGGCTTTATCCCAAGTTGATTTCCGCAGGTTTTGATCTTCATGAATTGCATGCACTGATGGCCCCGCGTCCCTTTCTTGTTTCCGGTGGATCTGAAGATACCCCCAAACGCTGGATTCCTTTAAATCACAGTATAGCCGTCAATCGGCTTTTAGGATTCAGCAATCGTGTAGCCATGACGAACCGGCCTGAGCACAGTCCTAATCAACAATCCAATGAGGAGGCTTTCCTGTTTTTCGAATACTTTCTAAAGTACAACGGTTTAGTTTTCAAATAACTGTGATGTAAAGAAATTCCTATTTTTTCATCCAGAGAGATCCGCTTTTTATAAGATTTTAATTTTTACAGTTATCTTTGAAACCAATCAATTCAGAACTATGAAAAAATAATGTGTATCATGAGTTACCAATTTACAGATGCTTTTTTGTTACAAGCATTGCCTTGCCTGTTTGGTCTTTCTATGATATATATTCTCTGGAAAAGAAAGTATGCCAATGGAGCAATTTATCTTATCCTTTTAGAATTTGCCGGATCTATATGGGCTTTGACGGATGCTCTTGAACATGCTGCCTCTACCCTTTCCCTTAAAATATTCTGGTCACAGATGGGTAACTTTGGATCTTCAACAACTGCAGTTTTCTTTCTTCTTTTTACCCTTTCATTTGCTCAGCATAACAAATATATCAATAAACGTTTTATATATCTGATATTCGCTATTCCAGTAATAACAATCATCCTTGTTTTTACAAATTCCTTCCATCACCTTATCTGGACTGATGTGGAATTTTTTCCCAAAACAAATGACAGTGTCTATCATTACGGCAAATGGTTCTGGATTTTTGTATTCTATGAATATGCTTTAGTCGCTGCATCTGTATTTATTTTATTTTTCAGCGTCTTAAAGTTTTACAAAACTTATAAAAATCAAGCTATTTTTCTGATAATAGGTGCTTTTATCCCTTTAGCATCAAGCTTTCTTTATGTTTTTAAACTCATTTCCCTTAAAGCCGATCTGACACCTTCTGCTCTGATTTTGTCAGGGATTTGTGTTGGGATAGGAATTTTCTGGCAGGGAATGATCGACATTATGCCAATCGCCCGCAAACAGATTATTGATTATCTCGGAGACGGTGTTTTGGTGATAGATATGGCTGACCGAATTATAGATGCCAATCCAGTAATTCTTGAAATACTCGGGTACTCCCAGAAACAACTAATAGGAAAATCTTTTACTTTCTTGAAGAAAAAATTGTTTCAGTCATCAGACAGTTTAAAATATTCCGATTCTTCAGGTGAAACTATAGTTAAATTCAATAAAAAGGATGAATATTTTGAGGTAAGAAATAATCCAGTAGAACTTGCTGATCAAAAACAGATCGGAAGTATTCTAATCTTCCATGATGTCACAACCCGCAAAAGAGCATTGGATTCAGCGGTTGAATCCAACGAACTTCTACGGAAAGAAATAGCCGAGAAAGAGAAATTGATCGTAGATCTGGATGCCTATGCCCGTTCAGTCGCACACGATCTGAAAAATCCTATCTCGGGTTTATTGGGTTTAAAGGATATTATTAAGGAAGATTTTCAAAACGACAATACTGAAGAAATCCTTGAATTACTTGATCTGGTTCATGATCAGGGAGAAAAAATGTTCAAAATTGTCGATGAATTACTTCTTTTGTCAAGAGTCCGCAAAGAAGACATCAGGTCCGTCAAATTGAACATGTCTTCGATCATCTGCGAAGCATTGAAGCGATTAAACGGGAGCATTGAAACACAAAATGTTTCAATCGAAATGCCCGATAACTGGCCCGTGGTTTTAGGTCATCCCCAGTGGATAGAAGAAGTATGGTATAATTTTATCAGCAATGCCATCAAATACGGGGGGAATCCACCTGGAATAAAACTAAGCTGTAGTAAAACAGACGATAAAACCTGGCGCTTTTCAATACAAGATAATGGTAACGGACTTCCACCTGACTCTTTCAACAAGATCTTTAATGATTATGAAAGACTGGATAAGAAAACAGCCGAAGGGCATGGATTAGGTCTTGCCATCGTAAAACGAATCATAGAAAAATTAGGAGGTGAAGTATTGGTTACAAGTGAAAATACTCCCGGTAAAGGTTGTATTTTCAGCTTTACCCTTAATGAAATGGAAGAAGATTAGATAGATCCTAAAGATATCCAAATGAGCTTTACGCCGTCTTTTCAATTAAATAAAATTTCCTTATATACTTGTCTCTTGTGAATAATTTTATTACTATTTTTGACTATAATTAACTTAATAAATCGATCAAGCAATAGATAAAATGGTTTTTCAGTTTACTTCTGCTTTCTACATACAGTCTTTGCCAAGTCTGTTAGCCATACTCCTAATCCTTATTCTATGGAAAAGAAGGCATGTGGAAGGGGTTGTATATCTGATTCTTTTTGAATGTTCCAATGCAATTTGGTCAATAGCTGACGGACTTGAACACGCCTCCACCATTCTCGGTTTAAAAATATTCTGGTCACAATTCGCAATATTTGGAGCTTCTACTATCCCTCCTTTATTTCTTTTATTCACACTCGCCTATTTCAAAAGCGAGAAATTCCCGGACCGAAGAATCATTCCACTATTATTCCTGTTACCTGCTATCACCCTGGGATTGTCAACGACAAATCAATACCATCACCTGGTATGGGAAAAAATAGAAATGATCAGTCCGAACGGTAGCATCTATCATTATGGTGAATGGTTCTGGATTTATGTTTTTTATGAATTTATTCTCTCACTCATTGCCATTTTTATCTTATCGACTGATACTATCAAATTTTATAAAATATATAAAAGACAAATTGTCTATTTAATTGTCGCATCCATATTACCATTTACTGCATGCGTCCTGTACATTTTTAAACTCATTCCTTTAAATGCCGATTTAACCCCGATTTCTCTCTCTATAATGGGTATTTCCTTAGCAATAAACATCTTTAAGCAAGGGATGCTGGATATTTTGCCGATAGCACGTAAACAAATTATTAATAATCTGGGTGATGGAATTATAGTTATCGATATGGCCAACAGAGTTGTGGATGCTAATTCTGCCATCGCTACAATTTTAGGAATAAGCCAGGAACAAATTGTTGGAAAACCATTTGAATCAATCGATCAGAAAATTATCCCCCCTGAGCTTAACAGTTGTCAAGAGAGATCAACTACTGAAACTGTGATCAAAAAAGGAAACGAGACCAGATATTTTGAAGTGACTTTCAACCCTGTCAGTCTTCATAATCAAAAACTTATCGGCAAAATATTTATTCTTCATGATATAACAGGCAGAAAAAATGCAATGGATTCAGCCGTAACATCTAATAACTTGTTGCGCGACGAAATAAAAGAAAAAGAAAAATTGATTCTGGATCTTGATGCTTATGCCCGTTCTGTGGCTCATGACCTAAAAAATCCAATCAGTGGGTTACTTGGATTAAGAGAATTGATCAGGGATGATATAAAGAATGGCAAGAAGGATGAGGCTTTTGAATTAATTGAGATTGTACATGAGCAAGGTCTTAAGATGTATAATATAGTGGATGAACTTCTTTTATTGGCAAGAATCAGGAAAGAGGATCTTAAACCAGTACCACTTGAAATGTCTTCTATTATCAAAGAGGCTTTAAAGAGATTGAATGGTCGCATTTCACAAAATCATTTTTCGATCGAGATCCCTGATTCCTGGCCTTCCGTCTTAGGTCACGCTCAATGGGTTGAAGAAGTTTGGGTTAATCTGATCAGCAATGCATTAAAATACGGAGGGACCCCACCTTCTATCAGGATAGGTTATGATAAAGCAGATGGTTCATATTATCGATTTTGGATTCAGGACAATGGTAACGGACATTCATCTGAATCACTTAAGAAACTATTTAATGATTTTGAAAGGCTGGAAAATAAAAATAAAGAAGGCCATGGACTTGGCCTTTCCATTATTAAACGTATTATTGAAAAACTGGGAGGAGAAGTTATGGTTACCAGTGAAAATTCTCCTGGGAAAGGCTGCATCTTCAGTTTTACACTAAAAACAACTCCGGATAAGTAATATTCATTTTATTCAAGCTCTTTAAGTAATGTCAAGAATATAATGTCGTATTTTTTGGCTGAAGGAGTTTAGACTTTAGGCTGAAGGATCATAATATACCCCTTTTACCTTTAGTCTAAACACCTATAGCTTGTAATCCTCATATGACATTATTTTATTCCAATTACTTAATTTTGAGCACCTTCCAGTAAATTTCTCATTTATCTTCATGACAAAATCCTGTATTCAGATCATTTCCATCAAAAGCAACCAAGTCCTTACCCCATTCAATGGCTCGTTAATTAATCCTACTTTTGCATAAATTTTCAACAGATGTTTCGTCATAAATTTGGAGTATATGTGGCCTTAATTTCAGCAATGATCTGCTGGTCATTTTCCTATATATGGGTAAAAGTTGCTTATGTTTCCTACGGCCCACTCACAACCACCCTGTTCAGGCTGATTTTCGCTGCATTCTTCATTTTTCTTTTCTCCGGAATAAGCAAGCAACTGATGCGGATTAAGTCGGAGGATTATCTTACCTTTTTATTGCTGGCATTTTTTGAACCTTTTCTATACTTTGTCGGCGAAAGTTATAGTTTAAAATACATCTCCAGTACAATGGGAGCTATTATCATTTCAACGATACCTCTATTTGCACCTCTGGCAGCTTCCAGATTTTACGGTGAAACCTTATCCGTCCGTAATTTCACCGGGATAATTCTTTCCTTTTTAGGGGTCTCTATTATTGTTTTCGACTCTTCTTTTAATTTTACAGCCTCACCCCTGGGAATTGCACTTGAATTCCTTGCAGTTGCCTCGGCGATTGGATATTCCACAGTATTGATGAACCTAACAAAAAAATACAATGCCCCGACAATAATTACATTCCAGAATTTCATTGCAATCTTTTATTTTCTTCCTTTCTGGTTGCTTTTTGAAAGCAAAGAGTTCGCAGACACTGCTTTTGATGGCAAAGCTTTCTGGGCCATCATAAAACTTGCTGTTTTCGCGTCAGTACTGGCATTCTTTCTTTCACTTTTGGCCTTAAAAAACTTGGGATCAACAAATCGAACATGTTCATTAACGTGATACCAGCAATGACCGCAGTGCTGGCCTGGATTATTCTCGATGAGCCAATGAACCTCAGAAAAATTATTGGTATTCTTATTGTTATCTCTGGTCTTTTTGTTGCTCAGCTGAGAATAAAAAAGCATTTATTAAAGCTGATTCCAGTAAAACAAAAGGGAAAAACAGACATGACATAAAACACTTTACAAAGGTTTTAAAGACATAGGTTCTAAGGGATTTAGTGCACTTTCAGCCCTTTTATCATTCAGATAATTCATTCTTTTCATTTTAATCTTTTCACTTTAGAGTAAGATCATCTTATCTTTGTTTTGATTATTTAATCTGATCGACAAGTGAACAAAAGAAAAATCATCATTGCTATCGATGGGTATTCTTCCTGTGGGAAAAGCACTGTGGCTAAGGAAGTAGCAGCCAGACTCAATTATCTGTACCTCGATTCAGGAGCCATGTACAGGGCTGTCACGCTCTTTTGTCTCCGGAATCATCTCATTGAGGATGACCAACTGAATAAAAGCGCACTTATTGAAAAACTGGATCAGATAAGATTATCTTTCAAAAAAAATCCGACGACACTTGGGAATGACACTTTTCTCAATGGTGAAAACATTGAGAATGAAATCAGGGAGTTACCTGTCTCCAACAATGTCAGCAATATTGCCTCCATTAAGGAAGTGCGTCAGTTTTTAGTAGCTTCCCAGAGAGAGATTGGAAAAGATAAAGGTATTGTGATGGACGGCCGTGATATTGGGACGGTTGTTTTTCCTGATGCTGAGCTTAAAATCTTTATGACTGCTTCCACGGAAATACGGGCCCAACGTCGTTATGATGAATTAACAGCCAGGGGCGTTCCGGTTGACTTCGAAGAAATTAAAAACAATATTGTCGGTCGTGACCATCTTGATGAAAACCGGGAGATAAGCCCGCTACGCAAATCCAAGGATGCCGTGATCCTTGATAACAGCTTTCTTACAAGAGAGGAACAACTGGAATGGGTTCTAAAAAAAGCACAGAATATATTACAGGATTGCGCTGATTAGTGTAAATTCGTCAACAATTCGTGTAAATTCGTATCAATGGTAATTGAAATAGACAATAATTCTGGATTTTGTTTTGGAGTTGTGGAGGCTATTCGCAAAGCTGAAGAAATACTTCTGAAACAGGATAAACTATATTGTCTGGGAGATATTGTTCATAACAATGCGGAAATAGACCGGCTTACCAAGACTGGGTTAGTTACCATCAATCATGAGGAGTTTTTCTCCATGGAGAATACGACTGTCCTTCTGCGAGCCCATGGAGAACCTCCTTCTACGTATGAATATGCCAGAAACCATAATATAAAACTGATAGATGCCACTTGTCCTGTCGTATTAAGGCTTCAGCAAAGAATTCTTAAGGGTTATCAGTCGGAAGAAAGCAAGGATAACCAGATATCATTTACGGGAAAAGAGGTCACGCTGAAGTGAATGGACTTGTGGGTCAGACAAATGGGGAAGCTTTGGTTATTGAAAGCATTGAGGATTTTGAAAAAATAGATTTTTCCCGTCCTATTGAACTGTACTCGCAGACGACCAAAGATTTGGAAAGCTTTCAACACATCGCAGAAGAATTAAAAAATCGGGCCCTGGGTGTTCCTGTTAAAATACATGACACGATTTGCCGTCAGGTCGCACATAGAATTCCAGCCATTCATAAATTCTGTTCCCGTTTTGATCTGATTATCTTTGTAAGCGGTAAAAAAAGCTCTAACGGTCAAATGCTCTTCAATATATGTAAATCTGTCAATTCAAACAGCAAATTCATTTCCGCCATTGACGAGATCGATTTAAACTGGATAAAAAATATAAATTCAGTGGGTATTTGTGGTGCTACTTCAACCCCCAAGAACCTGCTTGAAAAAGTTGCCCTTTATATAAAAGGACAATCTGAACAAGAAATTAGTTAGCTTTACAACGAAATTAAACATCAACTCATGATTAAAAAAAGTACAGTAGCAATGCCTGAAGATTATAATGACAGTCCTATCAAAAAGATAGGTGTGCTTACCTCAGGGGGTGATGCTCCGGGAATGAATGCAGCCGTCAGAGCCGTTGTCCGAACCTCTATCTTTTATGGCCGTGAAGTAGTTGGCATTTATCACGGCTACCGCGGACTGGTTGAAAACAATTTAAAAACATGAACACCAGTGATGTGAGCAACATCATTCAGCTTGGCGGTACCATCCTTAAGACGGCAAGAAGCATGGAATTCATGACCATTGAGGGCCGGGAACAGGCTTATAATAATCTGAAAAGTGCGAATATTGATGCGCTGGTAGCAATCGGAGGAGACGGGACCTTTACCGGAGCGCGCATTTTTTCACAGGAATTTGGTTTTCCGATTGTCGGAGTGCCAGGAACCATTGATAATGACCTTTACGGAACTGATTTCACCATAGGATATGATACGGCATTAAATACCATCATTGAAGCAGTTGATAAAATCCGGGATACAGCCACCGCCCATGAACGCCTTTTCTTTATTGAAGTAATGGGCCGTGATGCCGGATATCTTGCCCTCAACGGAGGTATCGCCTCGGGCGCCGAAGCAGTATTAATTCCAGAGGCTGATACAGATATCACTACACTCGAGAATTTTATTCAATCCGGATTCCGAAAAAGCAAGAATTCCTCCATAGTTCTGGTTGCAGAAGGTGATAAAGCCGGAGGTGCCTTCCAAATCGCGAAGCAGGTTGAGAATGATTTTCCACAATACGATGTAAGAGTAACTATACTGGGGCACATACAGCGCGGAGGATCCCCTACTGCCTCGGACCGTATTCTTGCCAGTCGCCTCGGGATAGCTTCCGTGGAAGCGCTTCTCGACGATCAGCAAAGCGTGATGGTGGGAATTGTAAATGATGAAGTCGAGCTGGTCCCTTTCAGCAGAGCCATCAAATACGACAAGAAGCTGAATCCCGATCTCTTCAAGGCCATAAAAATTCTTTCAACTTAAGCCTATTCTCGTAAACATAAATTTCAATATTTAGAAAAGGGGAATGAAATATTCCCCTTTTCTGTTTTTATGAATCCCCTCCTTGATGCTTGAGGTTATCTCGGATCACATGACATTGTTGTGGGGAATGATATAAATTAGGATATTTGTTATAAAAAACAGAGATCCTATGCTGACCCAATCTGAACTTAACCAAGACTTAGTTAAACTGCTTTTACCTCCGGAGATATTTGATTACTTCGAGATAACCAATTTGATTATAAAAGAACGTTTCGTAGCTGTATTCCTTGATGAGCGGGATGTTAAACCAATTGGCTATTCGGGAGAAAAACTTACTTCGAAAGGATTCCATCCGGAGTCAATTATTCAGGATTTTCCGATTCGTGACAAGGCAGTATTCCTGCATGTTCGCCGGCGGCGATGGCTTGTTGAATCCACGGGAGAAGTGGTCAGCCGGGATTGGGATTCGGTTGCTGAAGGGACGCGCTACACGAAAAGTTTCGCGGATTTTTTAAAAGGTTTACTTGGACAATTACCCCATTAGCAGCAATAGCCTGGAGAAGTTTTACCACATCGATGGCAACCTGTTGGGGCAGCAATACAAGGAGTTTCTCAGCAATTACAAGACATGGGATCAAAAGGAACATGCTCATCAGTGGATGCTTTTCCCTGATAACATAGGCCCTTATTTGAGTATTGATGAAACCTCCATATCCAACGGAGAACTTTATACCGTGTTAACCAACAAAGAAGGGAAAGGTAAAAAGGGGACACTTGTTGCAATAGTAGAAGGGACAGAGGCCAGCAGTATAATCGATGTTCTGGAACGTATTCCGGAGAAGGCAAGGGAACTTGTAAAAGAAGTTACCCTGGACATGGCCGGATCAATGAATAAAATCGTAAAGAGTTGTTTTCCATCGGCCACCTTGGTAATCGACCGGTTCCATGTTCAGAAGCTGGCTTATGACGCACTTCAGGAATTGCGAATTGATTACCGGTGGGATGCCATCAATGAGGAGACAAATGCGATCGAAAATGCACGCCTGAACAAGGAAAAATATACAGCACCCACATTCAGTAACGGAGATACAAAAAAACAACTTCTTGCCCGTAGCAGATATCTGTTGTTCAAATCAGGAGAAAAATGGACAAAAAAACAAAAAGAAAGGGCTAAAATATTATTTGAACAGTATCCTAATATAAATAAGGCTTACTCGTTAACCCACTCATTGAGAATGATCTTTTCGAATACAGAAACAAAAGGTGTAGCTTATACAAAACTGGCCAGATGGTTTAACGATGTCACAGATTCCGGATTCAAGTCATTCAACACCATCTCGGCAACCGTCTACGCACATTATCCAAACATCTTAAACTTCTTTGATAAACGAAGTACAAATGCTTCAGCCGAATCTTTTAATGCCAAAATCAAGGCATTTCGAGCTACTCAAAGAGGTGTGATAGATATTCCTTTTTTCTTGTTCAGACTGGCTAATATTTATGCTTAATAATTATTCCCCCACAACAATGTCATGTGATCCGAGAATTTTAAGGATTTTTTAGGCGCTTCAAACTACTTTCGTGAATCTTACTCATACTATGGATCTGAGTCTGATCTGCGTTCGGATTTTAAGTATTAATCTTTTTAGATAGCGACAATCCTGGAATTCAAGCCTCTTCAAAAGTAATTGAGAAATGTTCCGCAATTAACAGATCAAAAATCATTTCCCCCGATTATAAAGATGTCAATGAATTTATTCGTGCTAAAATGGCATCTAAGTTGACGAACTGAAACTCGTGTCCAAGTTTGTGATGAACTTTTCAGTTTTAGTGTGTACAGAGGAGAAAATATTTGGATGGAAGAGCGACGTATTACTATTCTGGTTGGATGGGCCATTTTTCTGATTTCACTTGTTGTTTATGTGCTTACCCTTGAACCCACTGTTAGTTTTTGGGACTGCGGGGAGTTCCTGGTTTCTGCCTGGAAACTCGAAATCAATCATTCTCCAGGTGCACCGCTGTTTATGCTCATAGGTCGTGTCTTTTCACTGTTCAGTTTTGGAAATCCTGAAAGAGCAGCCTTGGCAATCAATATGGTATCATCAATTTCAAGCGCTGCCACTGTCATGTTTTTGTTTTGGATACTGATGTGGTTGATTTCGAAACTTGAACAATCACAGGGAAAATCATTTCCTCTCCTGTTGAAATTTGGGGCAGCAGCAATTGGAGCTTTGTCATTTGCTTTTACAGATTCTTTTTGGTTCTCGGCTGTTGAGGCTGAAGTTTATGCACTTTCCTCCCTGTTTAGTTCAACCATTCTTTGGGCTGCTACACGTTGGGAAAGAGAAGCCAATCAGAAGGGCTCTGAATGCTGGATAATTCTTATCTTTTATATGATCGGACTATCCATTGGCGTTCATCTTCTTAATTTTCTTATTATACCCTCCATTGGACTGATCATTTATTTCAGGAAATACAGGTATTCGCTTAAAGGCTTCATTTTATCGATACTGATCAGCGGAATTGGAATTCTTGCTTTACTTAAAATTTTTATTCCAGGTCTTCTTGATTTATCTAAAACCCTGGAGCTGGCATTTGTAAACCGATTCCATTTCCCGATTCATTCAGGATTAATTACCTACGTTATTTTACTTTCCGGAGCAATTGCATTTGGACTGGCATACAGTCACCGGAAACAATTATTCAGGCTGAACTTAATCCTCTTATGCCTGACTTTTATGGTCATCGGATATACCCCCTATGCGGCGACTCTTATAAGGGCATCGGCTGATGTACCCATTAACCAGGGAAATCCGGATACGACCTTCACTTTACTTAATTACCTGAACCGTGAACAGTATGGAACCCGGCCAATTCTTTATGGGCCCGAATCAGGTTCGATTGCAACCGGTTACCGGGAACGTGAAACATGGATCGCCCAAAATGGGAAATATATCAAAAGCCAGCTCAACCCGGATGTAGAATATGATCCGCAAACTACGGGTATTTTTCCGCGGATGCACAGTAACGAACCGGAACATCTGGAATCGTATAAACAATGGGTAGGTTACACAGGACGAAAGGTGCAAACTACTGATAGGGAGGGGAATTTGTCCTCCACCACTATACCAACTTTTGCAGAAAACATGTTGTTTTTCCTCAAATATCAATTTGGGTTTATGTATCTGAGATATTTTTTATGGAATTTTGCCGGCCGTCAGAATGATGTTCAGGGAACAGGTGATCCGCTGAATGGAAACTGGCAATGCGGTATTCCTTTTATCGATAAATATTTCTCTGGTC
>Ga0183098_10816_pt1 | contig 24058 bp, 17 predicted proteins | sample BioMet9_FD_128884 | JGI IMG/M metagenome (GOLD analysis project Ga0183098, IMG submission 128884) | Microbial communities from bioreactor (seeded with sewage sludge) at Lawrence Berkeley National Lab, California, USA - Biofuel... | ecosystem: Engineered > Bioreactor > Anaerobic > Unclassified ...
AAAAATATCTTGCCTCAAGCGATAAGTATTATCTGAGTGACCATGCATTCCGCTATGCAAAGCTGGGAACAAGAAATATGGACTATGGCAGAATGATTGAGAATATAGTTGCCATTGAACTGATGCGCAGAGGATATGAAATCTATACCGGTGTTCTTTATAAAAAAGAAATCGATTTTGTTGCAATGAAGCATGATGAGAAATTTTATGTTCAGGTATCAGATGATATTTCCGGTGAAAGTACTTTTAAAAGAGAGATAACTCCTCTTTTACAGATTAAGGATGCCTATCCTAAGATTCTGATTGCCAGAACCAGACATGAGGATTATCAATATGAAGGGATAAAAATAGTCGATGTGGCAAATTGGCTAAGAGAAAGCGAAAAGGCCGTTTCCCAAAAATGAATTTATCTTAAAATGGGAAATTGTTATTTCGGTTTTCAGTATTTTGCGACCTTCACTCATACATTCATTTGTGAGAGGTGCGTTATGGAATTATGGGATGCATATGATGAGCACATGAATAAACTGCACATGTCACCGCTTATCCGCGGAGAACGAATTCCTGATGGAGTTTTTCACCTGGTATGCGGCATTGTAGTGAAACATATTGACGGCAGCTATCTGATCATGCAGCGCGATCCCGGAAAACACCTTGGCGGAATGTGGGAAGCTTCGGCCGGCGGCTCAGCATTGCAGGGAGAAAGTCCTGCAGAATGTGCCGGCAGAGAATTGCATGAAGAAACCGGAGTTTTGTCAGATGATTTGGAACAGCTTGGCTTTGAAGTCAATACGGATCATCAGACGATTTATTACGAATATATCTGCATAACCAATATCAGGAAAACCGATATTAAATTGCAATATGGGGAAACGGTGGCTTATAAGTGGATCAGCCTTGATGAGCTGCTATCAATGAGTAAAAATGAATTGGCAACAACCCGGATACTGAAATATCTGCAGCGATAATCGATTCACTTTTCAAAATGCTGGTAATCCTTGCTGTCAGACCAGGACCCGCCCCATTTAAAACCGTGTTCCGTAAAAAGCTGATATGCCGGATCGCTTTCATCGATTTTATGCGGAAAGTCTTTGCTGCGGTCGGTGTATTCATCAGAGGTAGCCGGTTCCACGATGGTTTTCCCATCGACCTCTTTGATATAAGGATTGTACAGCGGGTTAATATCGACTGCCAGGCCGGATCCGTGCTTCGATACTTTTTCCGTGTGCGAAATGAACCTGAAATTAAAACAGGAAGAGTCGTTGTCGCGCATGGCGGTTTCATCGTCCGCGTCATATTCATCGATCAAACGGATTTTCTCAATCTGGTACCCGGACTCATATAATTCTTTGAATATCTCCAGGAGGTCTTCAGCAATCATTTTGCTGCAGACCAATTCGCCTTCGTGCGTCTCACCGTCAAATCCGACATGGAGCACATGAAGATACCGAAGATCCTCTCTTGGAACCGTACAATTCTCCTTGTATGATTTCCCCTGCATTTTTGCAAAGATTTCATCGGATATTTCAGAGATGCTGAAATCTTCATTTCCCTCGCTCTGTGTACTTTTCATATCGGATGTCCCTGCCTCCGCTGTTGATGATGCATCAGATGCTTATCAGAATGTCTCTCTGACACATTGTGCCCTATATGGCTGTCCTTTGCAAGTTAAAAGAGTCTCTGCGTCATCTGAAATTTAACGGCAGGACTCTTTTTCAGGAACCCCGCAGGTCATGCACGATTCTCTTTGTAACAGATTTGTTGTATGCGGTATGTCATCATGATAAAAATTTTATGCGATGAGAAAGAGGAGGAAGATCTGTGCAGAGGGATAAGGTGTACCGGAAGCGTACGGCAAAGAAAATCCGGAGGTTCCTGATTGCAGGACTTCTGGTTCCGGCATGTCTTCTGTCCGCGTGCGGGAGTACAAAAGCGGCGTCACAGAAAACGATGACGCTGCTGGAGCAGGAAATTGCAAAAGGCAGTACAGCGGAATATGACGGCACGGAATGGATCATCGATTCAGATGCAGCTGAACTTCCCGAAGGCTTTCGCACAATGCAGTCAGTGTTTGGAAAAGCAAAAGATAAATACAAGATGGACGCGAATTATGTTCCGTCACGGCAGGGTATGGAACAATGCCGTATGTCCGGAAGCGCGCAGTTTTCGCTGGACGGCCTTCGTCTGCTTGCCGCGGAAATAAAAAAGCAGTCGGACGGACCGGTTTATATAGTCGATCTCCGGCAGGAATCGCATGGCTTCCTTAACGGAACTGCCGTGAGCTGGTACGGAAAGAACGACTGGAGCAATCTTGGAATGACCCGGGAGGAAGTCCTGGCGGATGAGAAGGAACGCCTGCAGGATACCGTCGGAAAACAGACGGAAATCTGTACTCTTGACGGAGAGAAAAATGCGGATGAGAAAAGAACCATTGAAACGGTGCAGGCACTGACAGAAGAAGAGGCGGTGAAAAACGAAGGGCTGCAGTATTTCAGAATCACGGCAACCGACCATGCTTGGCCGGAACCGGAATGCATCGATGCCTTTATCGAATTCGTTAAAGAACTGCCCCGGGACAGCTGGCTTCATTTCCACTGTGCGGGAGGAGTCGGAAGAACCGTGGAATTTATGGCAATGTATGACATGATATGCAATCCGGATGTTTCACTGAAGGACATTGAATACCGCCAATGCCTGCTCGGCGGCAATTATCTCGGATACCGGCCGGCAGACGGACAGGCAGGATGGAAAACGCCGTATTACAATGAAAAAGCGGACATGGCAGAGAAATTCTACGCATATGTGCAGGATGAGGCAGCAGACGGTTTCGCTGTTTCCTGGTCAGAGTGGCTGCTCTGAAGCCATGACACTGTTTATTTCCGCATCAATAATCGAAGACTCTCCGGACATCGATCAGGGTACGATATGTGACAGGAGAACGGATCATGATTCCCAGAGCCGGAGAACTTGCGTTGACAAGGGAATCATTTCCGATGTAGATGGCTGTATGGCCGGAATACATCAGGATGTCGCCGGGCTTTGCTTCCGAAAGAGGAACGGAATGGCCGAGCTGTCCGATGATTTCAAGATTGCGGATAAAATAGACGCCGAAATGCGCATAGACGGCTTTGACGAATCCGGCGCAGTCGGCACCTTCGGTCAGGCTTTCACCGGCTACGACATAAGGATTGCCGACGAACTGGCAGGCGTAGTCAGCAATCTGCTGGCCGATGTTTGAACCGGAAGAAGAGGAAGCAGAAGAGGATCCTTCGGAAGCGGAAGGCTGCGTATCGGATGCTGCCGCCTGTGAAGCTTCCTGGGAAGCTGCTGCCTGAGAGGCTGCTTCTGCAGATGCTTTTGAAGCTGCGGCATCTGCCGCTTCTTTTGCCGCTGTCTGGGCTGCTTCGGAATCTGCTGCTGCCTGTGCAGCCGCCTGAGATGCTGCGGCTTCTGCCGCCGCTTTGGCTGCTGCTTCCGCTGCTGCCTGCTTTTCTGCCTGGATCTGCTTCAGCTGTTCATTCTGCTCGGCAATCTTTGCATTGAGGGCATCTGCCTGTTCACGGAGAGAAGCAATGTCTGTGTCGTAATCGGCGGACTGTGCCTTCTTTTCTTCGAGGGCAGTATTAAGAGCATCCTGCTGATCCTGAAGACTGTTCTGTTCTTCCACGAGTTCTGATTTATTGACTTCCAGAGCATCTTTCATATCGGAAATACTCTGGATGTTCTGCTCATATTCGGAGAGCTGGCTGCGGTCGTACTGATTCATCTGGGAAGAATATTCCACCCGGTTCAGAAGATCGCTGATATCCTGCGCCTGCAGAATATAGGAGAACCAGGTCATGCCGCCGCCGTTTTCATACATATACTGGATGCGCGTTTCCATATCGGCATACTGCTGGTCGCGCGTCGCTTCCGCATCCGACAGATCCGACGTCTTCTGGTCGATCTGACTCTGCGTCGACTGGATATCTGCATTGACAACATCGATACTGGACATCAGGGATACAAGCTGGCTGTCCAGATCGGAGACTTCCTGCTGAAGGCTGCTCTGAGCGCTTTCCGCATCGTTCAGTGCGGAATTCGTGCTGTCAAGAGCATTGCTGTTCTGTTCTTTCTGAGCCTGAAGATCGCTTTCCTGGTCAGCCATGACGCTGACGGAAGAGAAGGCGAGCGTAAGTCCGAGCATAAAGCAAAAAATACGTTTCTTCATAAAGTTTTTTACCTGACTCCCTCATACCGGGTTTATGTTAACAATAATAATTATGAAATATTATGTCACAGAACTGTAATAATTGCAAGGGTTGACGTAATTTTCCATAAAAAGAATAAAAGTCCTCCGGAAAATGGCTTTGTATCCAGCTTTTTTTCAGTTTTCTGTGTCCATTTAAAACATTTTCCTGTATGATGAGTCTGTCGGTACAGAAAGGCGGCTGAAAATGAAAACGGATTCAGGACTGATCATCAGGGAAGCAGAGGAAACGGACGCGCAGGCACTGCTGGATATTTACGCTCCGTATGTGCGTGACACGGCAATCACCTTTGAGATCGAGGTTCCTTCCGTATCCGAATTCCGCAAACGGATCCGGCATACGAAGGAAATGTATCCGTACCTGGCGGCGGAGCTTTCCGGCAGGATCGCCGGCTATGCCTACGCGGGACCTTTCAAGGAACGGGAGGCATACGACTATGCCGTCGAGACCAGCATTTACGTGAAAAAGGATCTGAGAGAATCGGGCATCGGCCGGGCTCTTCTGGAAAGGCTGGAGGAGATTCTCCGCCGCCAGGGAATCCTGAATGTCTGTGCCTGCATTTCCTATACGGCGGCACCAGATCCTCATCTTACAAATGACAGCGTCGGCTTTCATGAGCATATGGGCTACCGGAATGCTGCGCATTTTACAAAATGCGGGTACAAATTCGGGACATGGTATGATATGGTATGGATGGAAAAAATGCTGGGAGAGCATCCCGCGGATCCGAAGAGGATTCTTCCGGCAAAAGACCTGTACGGAACGGAGGAAAGAAATGTCGATTAAGGAAATCATCGCGGCAGTCATCATCATTGCGCTTCTCACGGGGCTTTCCATTCCGCTTCTGATGGGAAAGGGCGGCGTGATCCTTGTCCGGAAGTTTACGACCTTCCGCAATGAGGAAGAAAAAAAGAAAGGCCAGCGGATGTGCCGCATAACCGGAGCGGGACTTCTTTTTCTGGATATCCTTGTGCTTCTGGCGTTTCTGTTCAACAGCATCCTTCCGCCGTATTTCCTGTTTATTCTTCTGGCGGCTGTTCTCGGAGTGGTAGTCCTGGTTTATTATTACCAGAACAAGATCATCAAGGAACTGGTTGACATGCAGCAGGAAGAACAGAAAAAACAGCAGGACGGGAAATGAACCGGCAGTAATTCACGAATCCGGGATGCCGACTTTTTTCCGGTAGTACTGAGGCGTGCAGGCTTCAATTTTCTTGAAGACGGAACTGAAATAATTGCTTGAGGAGAAACCGAGGTCGTATGCGATCTCGGTTATATTTTTATCAGTTTCCCGGAGCTGCTTCTTGGCCTCGTCCAGTTTCTGCAGCGTAATGAATTCGGCCGGCGTGACGCCGATCTCTTTTTTGAATTTCACCTTGAAGCGGGACAGTGAATAACCGGAAACCTGGGCCAGGTCTTCAAGGCGCAGATTGGCCTGAAGATTTTCATTCAGGTAGCGGATGGAGTCGCGGATGCCGGAATCCACGGTCATGACTTCTGTCTTCTGAAGCGGTGTCAGGTACTGCAGCGTGAACAGGAAGGAAGTCAGATACTGCACGCCGATCCGGATCGTGTCGGGATTGAGGTCGCTGAAAAGATTGAAGGCCGTGCGCAGCATCGACAGTCCCGATTCTCCCATGACCAGCTGATGATCCTTCATGCCGGTCAGAAGGCGGCAGAGGGCATAGCTGTATTCGTGATTCAGTCCGAACATATTCCCGGGATCGGAAAGGTTGACCTGGAAGGCATAGAATTCACAGGGCATCTGAGGCTGTGTTCCGTTGCTGTGCATTTCGTAGGGATAGACGATGCAGATCTGGTTGCCGGTCGTGATGTATTTCAGGATCTCTCCGTTTTTTTCAATCTGCGTCAGACGGATGCCCTTGATCATGCAGTGCAGTTCCATGATGTCGGAATGAAAATGCATCGGTGAGGGTACGGTTGAAGAGTTGTAATTCCAGTAAGAGAAATTTCCCAGTCCCGTGACATGATGCTTGTCTTTCGTGATGACCTTTTTTTCTTTCGTCCAGTTGTAATCATCAAATATTTCAAGCTTCTCCATGGCGCTCCTCAGAAGAGAACAAATAGAATAGAAAGTGTTCCGGGAAAATTCGTCAATTGTACCAAAACAGATACTTCATTTCTGTATAGTATTATTCCATACATTTATAGAAAAAGGAAGCATTTTCTTAAAAAAGTATAAAATCGTATTGCGTATAAAATTGAAAGCGAAATGTTTCGGAATGACTTACACTGCTTGTAGATGAATCAATGCAGCATGACTGCATCGGCAGCAGGAGGGACAGGCAATGAAGATTGCGGGCGGTGTATGGCCGGTTATGATCACTCCGTTTACGGAAGACAACAAAATTGATTATGACGGAGTTCTGAAGATTATCGAATGGTACGATAAAATGGGCGTGACGGGCATCTTCGCCGTCTGTCAGTCAAGCGAGATGTTTCAGCTGAATGCCAGGGAACGTTTTGAACTTGCCAAATTCGTGATTGAGAATACGCCGAAGCACATCGGAGTCGTAGCCTCGGGGCACGTAGCCGAAGATCCGGAGGATCAGGTGCGGGAGGCGCAGGCGGTCATCGATGCGGGCGTCCAGTCCTATGTTTTCATTTCCAACCAGTTTGCAAAGGTCAATGAAAGCGAAGATGCTGCGAAAAAGAGAATCGAGTATCTGCTTGACCATATCGATGCGGAAAGCTTCGGCGTCTATGAATGTCCTTATCCGTACAAGAGGCTTTTGAGTCCGGAACTTCTGAAATGGTGCGCGGATACCGGCAAGTTCTCCTTCCTCAAGGATACCTGCTGCGATCTTCCGCAGCTGAAGGCAAAATGCGAAGCCGTGAAAGGAAGCGACCTGAAGATCTTCAATGCCAATGCGGCGACGCTTCTGGAAAGCCTGTCCTACGGAGTGGCGGGATATTCGGGCGTCATGGCGAATTTCCATGCAGATCTCTATGCCTGGCTGGTGAAAAACTGGCAGAAGGAACCGGAAAGGGCGAAGGTTATGATGGACTTCCTCGGGGCGGCTTCGATGATCGAGTGCCAGGTTTATCCGTGCAATGCGAAATACCACATGCAGCTGGAAGGCGTGCCGATTACGACGAAGTCGAGAAAACAGGATGACGCGCTGCTGACCGGAAGCAGAAAGCTCGAAATTGAAGAGTTCCATGATATCACACAGCATTTCCGGGAATCCTTTTTCGCTGAGATGTAAGGGAATCCGACCCGGACAGAATTGTTTTTTGATGCCGGCAGGGCATTGAAAATAGATTCAGATTTTTAATCATGAAGCAAATCAAACGGAGGGAAAAAAATGAGAAAGAGAATTTTAGCATCAGTTCTTTGTGCAGCGATGGTAGCAGCATCGGTTCTGGGCTGCGGCAGTTCAGCAGCTTCCACGGCGACATCGACAGCAGCTTCCAAGGCAGCTTCTACAGCGGCCTCGACAGCAGCTTCGACGGCAGCCTCTGTGGCAGCTTCGAAAGCGGCTTCGACAGCAGCTTCGACGGCAGCCTCGACAGCAGCTTCCACGGCAGCCGGCGATGCTTCCAAGGATCCGGCAGTGGAACTGATCTTCACATCGGTTTCCGTAACAGGCGATTCCCATACGACAGCTATGTCGGCTTTCGCGGATAAGGTCAAGGAACTTTCCGGCGGATCCGTCACCTGCAAAGTCTACTCAGACGGCACTTTATTTACGGCAGACAACGAACTGGATGCTCTGCTGAACGGCGATGCGGATATTGCTTATCTTTCCTTCCCGACACTGGCAACCCAGTCCGGTCTGGAATGGTGCTCCATGATTGCTTCCGGATATTTCTGGAGCAGCTATGATCACATGACATCCGTCCTGAACGGCGACATCGGCAAGAATGAGATCCGCAAGAAGATTCAGGATGCGACGAACTGCGTACCGCTTTCCAGCTTCTATCTGGGCGCACGCGAAGTCAATACCCGTACAAAGGCCATCAACAGCTATGCAGATATGAGCGGACTTCTTCTCAGAATGCCGAACTCCGAGACATGGCTGCATCTGGGCGAGGCACTCGGAGCCAACCCGACCCCGATTTCCTTCTCCGAACTTTACACCGCACTTCAGACCGGCGCAGTTGACGGCCAGGAGAACCCGCTTCCGACAGATGTCAGTGCTAAATTCTACGAAGTCACCAAGTACATCGCCATGACGGATCATGTCATCGACTCCATTATGCCCTGCATCAACAAAGATACCTGGAACGGCATGACGGCAGCTCAGCAGCAGGCAGTCACGGATGCCATGGAATATGCCCGCGGCGTCAACGACGATGCCCGTATCGCTGAGGAAGCAAAAGACATCCAGACCCTGACAGACAACGGAATCACGGTTACGAAACCGGATAAAGAAGAGTTCAAGAAAAACGTTCAGGCTTATTACACCAACCATCCGGAACAGACAGCACAGTGGGATATGGATCTTTACAACGAAATCCAGGCTGCTGCGAAATAAAGCAGAATCAGGCAGCAGACAGTTTTTGTGAAGATCCGATGGGATGCGGGCAGGCTCCGGTCGGCCTGCATCCCGTCAGACAGTTATTGAGGAGGGTTTATAAGTGGAAACCAATAACGAAGCACCCGTATCCAAGGGAAGAAAGACCGGAAAATGGATCATGAACTTCCTGGGAGTAGGCGTCACTTCCGTCTGCTTCACCATTATCTTCATTACTTTCATGGTCTCTATCATCTCCCGCTATATCTTTCGAGTACCGGTTGCCTGGAGCTATGAGATTTCCGTACTCGGGTATATGTGGACAATGTTCTTCGGCGTCGGGAAGGCCATGGAAAATGATGAGCACGTAGTCTTCAGCCTGGTGTACGACAGCCTCCAGCCCAAGGGACAGTATATCTGCAAGGTCGTTTACAACATTCTTCTGGCAGTTCTTCTGTCTGTCGCATTCGTTCCCTGCATCCAGTCGATGATGAAAAAGAAAAACGTGACGGGCGTCCTCCAGATGCCTCACGCTGTTGTTTTTGCGCCATTCATCTATATGCTGGCGGAAGTCATCGTGCGTTCCATCATCAATGTCTTCAAAGCAAAAAAAGAATATGAACTGAACAAAGGCAAAGTGACATCCTTCCAGGAAAACCTGATCAAGAGCGCCCTCGACAGTACGACGGACGAGAGCATCGAGCTTTCGGACAAAGCGAAAGCGGCTGTGCTTGAGATGGAGAAACAGGGGAAAGCGTCCGACGTTCAGACAGAAAATAAAGAAGGAGGTAAGCAGGAATGAACTGGGCCGTACTGATCTTATTCGTTGCACTGGCAATCTGCTTCATCATCCGCATGCCGATTTCTTTTTCCATGCTGGCGGCGTCCATCATTTATTTCATCATGGCTGCGCCTGCGCAGATGGGACAGGTTTTCACGGTCATTACCGGCAATATGTTTTCGAACTATACGATGCTGGCGGCGCCGCTTTTCATTTTCATGGCGAACGTCCTCAATGAGGGCGAAGTCACCGACAGGATCTTCGATTTCTGCAACGGACTTCTGGGCAAGCTGAAAGGCGGCACCGCTCACGTGAACGTCCTCCTGTCCCTGATCTTTTCGGGCATGACGGGTTCAGCCATCGCGGATGCTTCCGGCATCGGCATCATGGAAATTGCCCAGATGAAGAAAGAGGGCTACGATGACGGATTCACCTGTGCCATTACGGCAGCTTCCGCCACGATCGGCCCGATTTTCCCGCCCTCAATCCCGATGGTCATCTACGCGATGCTATCCGGCGCGTCGATCGGCAAGCTCTTCATGGGCGGCATGGTTCCCGGCGTCCTGCTGGCCATTTTCCTGGGTGCCTATGTCTTCTACATTTCCAATAAGAGAAATTATCCGTCCGGCGTGATTATGTCGAGAAGGGAATTCGGACGCGCAACAGTTCGCGCCCTGCCTGCCCTTCTGACAGTCGTCATTCTCCTCGGAGGCATTTACTCCGGCGTCTGCACGCCGACCGAGGCGGGCGCTGTTGCTTCCGCGTATGCCCTCTTGATTTCCACCTTCGTTTATCGTACGATGGGATGGAAGAAACTCTGGGGAATCATCAGGAAATCAGCAGCCAATACGGCAACACTGGCTCTCCTTTGCGGGACCTCGATGCTTTTCTCCTATATTATCGCCAAGGAGCAGGTACCGGCAGATGTCGCGGCTGTCGTCACGAGCATCACGAGCAATAAGTACATCTTCCTGCTGGTCGTCAATATCGTTTTCCTGCTTCTCGGATGCGTTCTGGATGTCAGCACGATTCAGCTGGTCTTCGTACCGATGGTACTTCCGCTGGTCAATGCCTTCGGAATCGACCTGGTGCATTTCGGTGTTGTCATCTGCTTCAACATGATGATCGGTCTTTCCACACCGCCGTTCGGAATGCTGCTGTTCATCACTTCGCAGCTGGGCAAGACAAAACTTGCGGACATGATCAAGGAGATCTGGCCGATGATTGTGCTGATGATCATCGAGCTTTTCCTGATGACGTATGTGCCGGATATTGTCATGTTCATTCCGAATCATTTTATGCAGTAGTAAATTGAGATGAAAAGGAGATTCCATGATCGTAGATGATATCAGGAATCTGGAAATGTATCCGCAGTTCGGATCCTGCCTGGAAGCCATCAGGGCTTTCATAGAAAAGGACAGGAAGGAAAAGCTGCCGGACGGAAAGTATCCGCTGATCGGATCGGACAGGCTGTTTGCCCTGGTACAGGAGTATGAGACAAAGCCGTTCGCCGAAGGCAGAATGGAATCGCATCACCTGTATGCCGACCTGCAGTACATTACGGATGGCAGGGAATTCATTTATTATGACCTGACGGAGAACCTGGTTCCGGATGGGAAACCGACCGAAGGCGACATCCTGTTTTATGAAAAAGGAAAGAACCGCGGAGGCAATCTGATCAGTGCCGGAATGTTCGGCTATTACGCGCCATGGGATGCGCATATGCCCTGCATCGAGGCGGAAGAAGGCCGGAGAGAAAAAGGCCGGAAAATTGTTTTCAAGATTAAAATGTAATCGGGAACACCCGCCGGCAGAGGGTCCGGCGGGTGTTTTTTAAACGGAGGGTTCTATGATCTGCGTAAAGAAGATACGGATGGATTACAGTGAGGAACTGATCGGGACGGCGAAGGTACCGTCTTTTTCCTGGCAGACGGAAGCTGACGGACGGAACCGGAAGCAGAGCCGTTATCGTCTCCGCATTGCGGAGGACAGCCGTTTTGAAAAGACCGTCTATGACAGCGGAGAAATCGAAAGCGGGAATTCCGCCCATGTGCAGGCAGATTTCCGCCCGAAGCCCCTGACGGATTATTTTGCCGAAGTCATGGTCTGCGCCGAAAACGGAGAGCACAGTGAATGGAGCCGTCCGGGACATTTCCTGACGGCGCTGGAACCGCATGAGGAATGGAGCGGAAAGTTTATTTCCGCCGAAACGGATGCCGACGCGGAAAATTCCAAGGGCACCTATGTCCGCAGGGAATTCACGCTGAAGGGAGGAATCCGGAAAGCCTGTGTGACTTCCACGGCGCTCGGACTTTATGAGTTCTATCTGAACGGAAGAAAAGTGGGGGAGGACATCCTGACGCCGGGCTATACGTCCTATAACCGGCACCTTCTGTATCAGACGTACGATGTGAAGGAGTACCTGAAGGAAGGGAAGAATGCTGCCGGAGCCATGCTGGGGGCAGGATGGTACAAGGGAATCATGACGTTTGTGCGGCACCGCAACAATTACGGAAAACGCACGGCCTTCCTGATGCAGCTGCACGTCGAATACGAGGACGGAAGCACGGATGACATCGTTACGGATGAAAGCTGGAAAGGAAATGATTCCCCTGTCGTATTTGCCGAAATCTATGACGGCGAACGGTATGACGCAGGCAGGGAAATCGCCGGATGGAATCTGCCCGGACTGGACGAATCTGCCTGGCGTCCTGTCGAAGAAATTCCTTTCGATAAAAGCGTGCTGACGGCGCAGGCATTCCCGAAGGTGCGTGAAATGGAAACCATCGGAGTAAAGGAAATCATCCGTACTCCGAAAAATGAGACCGTCCTGGACTTCGGTCAGAATATGTCTGCCTGGCCGCACATACGGGCGGAAGGCAGAAAAGGCGACCGGATCCGCATGCGCTTTTTTGAAATCCTTGACGGAGAAGGCAATGTCTATACGGCAAACTTAAGGACAGCGAAGCAGGAACTGGAAGTCGTGCTCGGAGAAGACGGGGAAATCGAATACCGGCCCCATTTCACCTATTACGGTTTCCGCTATGCGGAGGTTCTGGAGTTCCCGGGAGAGGTCCGGAAGGAATGCTTTACAGCCCGGGCAGTTTCCTCGGATATGCACATGACCGGCACGTTCCGCTGCTCAAACCCGGATGTCAATCAGCTGCATCACAACATCCTCTGGGGAATGAAAAGCAATTTCGTGGATGTTCCGACGGACTGCCCGCAGAGGGATGAGCGTCTCGGCTGGACCGGCGATGCGCAGATCTTCTGCCGTACGGCCAGCTATCTGATGAACACGTACCTGTTTTATGAGAAATGGCTGACGGATCTTTCGGCAGACCAGACACCGGAAGGCGGGGTTCCGCATGTGGTTCCGGATACGCTGACCGCGTCGGGACATGCATCGGACAACGACATGATGGCGGAAGGGGCTGATTCCGCGGCAGCCTGGGCGGATGCCGCCGTAATCGTGCCGTGGACCATGTACCTGACTTACGGGGATACGGCCATCCTGGAAAAGCAGTTTGACAGCATGAAGAAATGGATCGAATTCATGCGCCGTCATTCGAATGATTACATCTGGAATTACCGGCTGCAGTTCGGCGACTGGGTCGCGCTGGATGCCGAAGAAGGAAGCTATTTCGGCGCAACGCCGAATGACCTGACGTGTACGGCTTATTTCGCCTATTCAACCGGCCTGTTTGCGGAAATCTGCAGAATCCTCGGACGGAAGGAAGAGGAGAAGAACTACCGGGAACTGTATTCTGCGGTTTGCGCAAAATATCAGAAGACCTTCTTCAATGACGACGGCACGATGAAGGCGCAGACGCAGACAGCCCACATCGTCAGCCTGTATTTCGGACTTGTTCCGGAGAAATTCAAAGCGACGGTGACAGAAGGGCTCAGGAAGCTGCTGGCAAAAGAGAACGGACACCTGGTCACCGGTTTCGTCGGAACGCCTTATTTCTGTCATGCACTCAGTCAGAACGGCTGCACGGCCGAGGCGTACGACCTGCTTCTGAAAGACGATTTTCCGTCATGGCTTTATCAGGTCCGGATGGGCGCGACGACGGTCTGGGAGCACTGGGACGGCATCCGTCCCGACGGGTCGATGTGGAGCCCGGACATGAACTCCTTCAATCATTACGCATACGGGGCGGTCGGGGAATGGCTGTACCGCGTGTGCGCCGGCATTGAAGCCGATCCGGGGAAACCGGGTTTTGAAAGAATTCTCTTCCAGCCGCATCCCACACGGCGTCTGGACTTTGCCGAGGGCTCCTATGAATCCATTTACGGAAATGTATCGTGCGCATGGAGGCGGCAGGGGGATGAGGTGACCGTTTCATTTTCCGTGCCGGTCAATACATCGGCGGAAATCATTCCGTACGGATGCGAGGAGATCCTGGAAGCAGACGGACTGGAATTCAGGAAAACGGAGAAGGGGCTCCGTGCGGAGGCAGGATCCGGAAAATATACGATCCGGGCGAAGCTTCGATAAACCGGATTCAGACAAAAAAAGAGACCGTCTTCGCCGTGCCGTGAGCATGCCGGGGACGGTCTCATTTCGCACAGGGGGAAATTCGTGGTAGAATGAAGGAGCACGGAAATGTCCGGAGAGAATGAATCCGGAAAAGAAAGCACACGGAAGAGGAAGCATGCGGATGATAAAGGCAAAAGACAAACAGGCCGCAGGAAGCAGCGGGGCTCCCGGATGGGATGAAATATCCGCTGAAACGCTTGCCCTGCTTAAGGAACTGGCGGTGATTCCCGCCCCCTGCGGCGGTGAAGAAAAGCGCGCGGCATTCTGCCTGGAATACCTGCGGAAACACGGAGTGAAGGATGCCGTGACGGATAAAGCCCGTAATGTCCTGGTCCCGGTTCATGTGACGGCATCGAACCGGCTGACGGTCTTTGCCGCCCACAGTGACGTCGTCTTTCCGGATACGGAAAAGCTGCCGCTCAGAGAGGAGAACGGGCGGATTTTCTGCCCGGGCATCGGTGACAATTCGGCAAATGCGGCAGTCCTGATGACAGCGGCAGAGGCTTTCGTAAAGAGCGGGCATTGCCCGAAGGAGGACGGACTGCTCTTTGTCATCAACTCCGGCGAAGAGGGGCTCGGAAACCTGAAGGGAGCGCGCCGGATTCTGAAGGATTACGGCAGCCGGATCCGGAGGTTCATTTCCTTCGACAGCACTTCGGAAGAAATCGTCGACGATGCCGTCGGATCGGAACGGTATGAGATTTCCGTCCGGACCGAAGGCGGACATTCCTACCGGGATTTCGGGAAGAAAAGCGCCATCGCAGCAGCGGCAGAACTGATTGAAGAAGCCTGCAGGGTGAAGCTTCCGAAAAAGGGACGGACGACTTACAATTTCGGGACAATCAGCGGAGGCACTTCCGTCAATTCCATTGCGCAGGAAGTGAAGATGCTTTTTGAGTTCCGTTCGGACCGCAGCGGGTCCCTGCAGAAAATGAAGAAGCGTTTCAATAAAGTTTTTGAATCAATGCAGTCGGATGAAATGAAGATCAGCGTCAGGAGCCTCGGCGAGCGGCCGTGTGCAGAAGGCGTCGATCCGGAGAAGGAAATGGAACTGGTGAAGACGGCGGCCGCCGCGGTCCGTGAATGCTATAATGAAAAACCGTACACGGCCTCGGGCTCAACCGACTGCAATGTTTTCCTGGCAGCAGGCATCCCGTCCGTGTGTCTCGGAGCGTGCCGGGGAAAAGGTGCCCACACCAGGGAAGAATATATTGAAGCGGACAGTCTGCTCCCGGGTATCAGACTGGCACGGAAGCTGACGGAAGAATTCGGAAAATAAAGGAAAACGGAGTCCGGAATGACGGAAAGAGGAAGAAAGAAAAGAAAAAACAGACTTATTTTACGGGGAATCCTGATTGCGGCACTGACCGGAGTCCTGGTCACGCTGATTCTGCTGATCGTGAAACTGAACGGAACTTCCGGGCGTGCGGAATCTTCCGCCTCTGCAGAGTCCGCTGCATCCCAGCCGGTTTCTTCCGGCGCATCGGAATCCGGCACAGGGGATTCTTCCGCATCCGGGCAGTCCGTTTCAGAATCCTCCGCATCCCGGTTATCAGCTTCAGGATCCTCTGCTTCTGCCGTTTCAACGGCATCAGGGACGGTCACGCTTTCCGAATCGCAGAAGGTTACGGGAGATTTGATCCTGGTCAACTATGAACATTCTTATGACTTTGAGGCAAATGCCTCCCTGATCGATCTTGTCAGTATTCAGGAAGCGCAGTCCTTTTCCTATCCGGTCGCCAAGGCGGAGTTTCAGCTTTCTTCCCATGTGATGGCTCCGCTCGATGCGATGATCAAAGCCTGCAATGAAGCGATGGGGACGGAGGTCACCGGAATCGAAAGTGCCTACCGGACAAAAGAATACCAGCAGCAGGTATGGGACGAGGCGGTACAGGAATACGGCGAAAGCTATGCGGAAAAATACGTGGCCGTGCCCGGCTTCAGCGAGCATCATACAGGACTTGCCGTCGACCTCGGCATTATCGAGGCGGACGGTACGGAAGAGTCATTTTCAGAAAGCCTGAATGCCGTCTGGATGGAGGAGAACTGCAGCCGTTTCGGGTTTGTACGCCGCTATGCGGAGGATAAGGTATCGGTCACGAAGGTCAATAATGAGGCCTGGCATTTCCGGTACGTCGGAATCCCGCATGCCGTGTACATGACCCAGCAGAATCTCTGCCTCGAGGAATATCTGGAATTTCTGAAAAACAGCACTTCCGCGGAAAACCCGCTGACCGTCAGCTGCGATGCAGGGTCATTTCACATCTGGTATACGGCGGAGAGCACGATTGAAAAACCTTCGGGCTCATACGAAGTTTCGGGAAATAATTCCGACGGCTGGATCATCACCGAAAAAGACTGAATTTTTTCCGAAACAGGTTCACACGGAGACCTGAAAGGCTTTACATAAGTTGGAATAAAGCAGTATAATAAAATGTCAGATGGCTGTTGATCCTACAGATAAATAAAGGCGGGAACGGGTCATGAAGAGAACTGTGCTGCACAGAACACTTCTGTTTTCGGCTGTTTTTTTTGCGTATCTTTTTCTTTCAGCCTGCTTCAGCACTTCGGTCTCTGCGGAAGGCAGCCGGGAGCTGTGCGAAGGGGCATCAGCAAGCGTGGGCTACCGCCCGTATACCGAGCGCAATTCATCGGAAACGGCCGGGGAGGTACGGGATCAGGTCATCAAGGTCTACATGAAACAGGGAGAGACGGTCTGCTTCGGAACTTCCGTCAGCAATGCGAAGCTCGGCTTTACCAATGCCAAGATGGGTACAGCCCTGACGGCCGCGGAACTGACTGCCCTGAACGACAACGATATCCTGATCATGACTCCGTCCTGGGACTCATCGGCAAATTCCCATGCCTATCCTTATATCAACGGAAAAAAGGATGATTCCATCCTTCTCTATAATGTGGCGGAAAATCCGGCGGACACGACCCGCGGCTATATTGCGGATTATGCACGTGAAACCGCAGGACCGAATCTGGGGACAGAGACGGCAGGCTATGCACCGTTTTCCTACAAGGCGGAAGAGCCCGGCGTCTACTGCTTCAAATTCTTCTCGGAAAACCATGACAAGGGCAATCCCGAAAAAGTCCGCGTCACCGCAGCCTGGAATCAAAGAGGCAACTGCGTCGCGGCCTGGGATACGACGGTCGTGGGGACTGACGGAAAGGTCATCAACGGCCGCACCTTCACGGATACGCTCTTTCTCAATATGGGCCAGAACGGATCAAACGGAGAAAGCGTCCTGATGTCCAAGGTTTATGCGGTAACCGGAGACGGCTATCAGTACCTCGTCAATTTCAACGGTCTCGATCCCTACGGCTTCGTGTTCTTTGCAAATAACCGCGGTCTTCTGGACAGCAGCAAGTCCGGCAGCATCCGTTCTCTTTACCATTCCGTCAAATCGCTCAACAATCAGCTGTCGGATCTTTCGGCCCACAGCATCCTGCTGAACAATCTTCCTTATGATCCTGCCGCCGATCAGACGTATTCCATTTTCTTCAATAAGCCGGACAGCACGGCCCTTGAGGCACTCGGAATCGGGAACCCGGATACGAGCGGCTCGGTATCGGACTTTAAATTTACCGGAAACGCTGACGGCACCGGCTATGTCGGCAAGGGAGGAACCTTCAGCTTCTCAGTCGATACCGGCAAGGTGACAGCGACCTCCTATCAGATCACGCTGGATTTCACGGGAACCGGCGGCGGAAAAGTCGTTCTTTCCAATACGCTTTCCAATGGCAAGAACAGCATTTTCTGGAACGGAAAAGATGCGAACGGAAAATACGTGCCGGCAGGTACCTACACGGTCAGTGCGGCAAATGTAGAGCTGAAAGGCGGCGAGGTTCATTTCCCGCTTCTGGATGCGGAATCGAATCCGAGAGGACTGATCATCGGGAGAATCAACGGAACCGGTGCTTCCGAGGCCTCTCCGGATTATACGGTTCACTACAACAATTCCGGTTCCTCGAATATCGGGGATGCGACGGCCCCGTGGTCGCCTGACGTGAACTGGAATGTGGCGGACAAGAAAGACGAGACGGCGGGAGTCAGTTCGGCTTCCGGCGCGATGGTCTATACCAACAAGGCGGGAGATCAGACTGCACTGGATATCTGGGCGAATTATTCTTCCCAGGGCATGACTTCTCCGTACAGTTTTACTCTGACGGCAGCATCCTTTACCGTGACCAAGACCTGGAACCGCAGCGGCATCTCGGCAGATAATAAGACTTATACGGATACGGAATATCTTCCGCAGTCCGTGACGATGACTTTAAAGGACGGCAGCGGAAATGTCGTGACGGCGGATGCAGCAGGGGATGCAATCACGAATCCCGTGACATGGAATACGTCATCTTCCGTGAACTATACCTGGACGGCCCTGGATCCGGCGAAGACCTATTCGGTAACGGAAAATGCAGTAGCCGGGTATCAGACCGCATACGGAAATGTAACCGGAAACGCGTCGGACGGATATGCGCAGACGGTGACGAACACCTATCAGCCGACTTACCTGGTAATCAAGAAGGTCTGGGATCACGGAAGCCAGAATCAGGCAGACTGGCCCACATCAGTCACCGTGAATATTACCGGAAAGAATGCAGCCGGTGAGACGAAGTACACAAACAATGGCTATACAGTCACGGGAGATACTTCGAAAACTACCTGGACTTCCACCATTTACGGACTGGATCCGTCGCTGACCTATTCCCTGACGGAGGATACGGTATCGGGTTATGACAGTGCCGTTTTCGGACCGGGCGGAACTCCGGAAGACGGATACGGAATCTATGTGGTCAACATCTATAATTCTTCCAGCCAGATTTCACTGGCAGCATTCAAATACTGGAAGGACAGCGACGATACGTACCGTCCATCTTCTGTCACGATGACGCTCTGCAAAGCCGACGGAACGCCGGTCGACAAGGATGCCAACGGAAATGCCATCACGAATCCGGTCACGCTGAGCGATGCAAATGACTGGTATACAATCTGGCCGAATATGAGCAGTACCGAAAATTACACGCTGAAGGAAAACAGCGTACCGGGCTATACGGCGGAAGCAGAAAAACTTATCAGGCTGAATCATTTCGCATATCTCGGAATCGACAATACACCGCAGCTCTGTTCCTTCACGGTTACCAAGTCCTGGAACCACGGCATCAATACGGAAGCTTCCCGGCAGCCGTCTGCCGTCATGGTCCATCTGCAGCAGAGCCTCGATGGCGGGAAGACTTATACCGATACAGGGAAATCAGCGGCGCTGACGGCAGCAGGCAGCTGGACGGCATCCTGGACGGACCTGCCCGGCTACCTTGCCGACGGCACGAAGATCCTGTACAAGGCTTATGAAGACACGGTGCCGAATTACCGGATGACATCGGATTCCGCTGCGCAGGGAAGCGACGGAAACTGGAAGCAGACGATTCTCAACACGTATGAATATACTAAAGTTTCGGTGACCAAGACCTGGGACTATGGTGCGCAGCCGGAAGCAGACCGGCCAAATTCCGCGACGGTCTTCCTGAATCAGAACGGAAAGCAGCTCCGGACCTGCACGCTGTCTTCCGCAAACAGCTGGAGCTATACATTCGATGACCTGGCTGCGTATGATGAATCCGGAAATGCCATTGTCTATACGCTGACGGAAGATCCGGTCGATCATTACGCCGTGAGCGGGGGAACCCTGAGCGGTTCCGCAGCAGACGGATATACGGCATCTTTCAAAAATACTTACGGCAGCAATCTGACGACCCTGACGATTCAGAAAACCTGGAATTGCGGAGCACAGGATCCGGCGGATTATCCGGCACAGGCGGTGTTCCGGCTCTATATGAACGGAAGTGCGACAGACATAACGGCGACGCTCAATGCGGCGAACAGCTGGACCTGGACATTTACGGGACTGCTGACGGGCTATACATATACCGTCGTGGAAGATGAGATTGCCAATTATACGCCGGCCTATTCGGCGGATGCAGGTTCCGACGATGCGGGCCATCTGATTAAGGTGACGAACACGTATGATCCGACAACGACCTTTACGGTGACGAAAGTCTGGGAGCACGGCACGCAGTCACAGTCCGCCTGGCCGTCGTCCGTCACGGTGCATCTGTATCAGGAGGGGAAGGACACCGGCCTGACCGTGACGCTGAATGCGGCGAACGGCTGGACGGCACAGTTCACGAAGCTCCCGAAATACAAGAGCAGCGGCGCAAAATATGAATACCGGGTCTATGAAGATACCGTGTCAAATTACAGACTGACTTCGAGCGTGACGAATTTCAGCAAGGCAGGGCTGTGGACGGCGACGCTGACGAATACCTATAAGGCTTCTTCCAACAGAACGTCAGCATCGAGCACAGGTACTTCCTCAAGATCCTCCGGATCTTCCGGATCGACTGCTTCAACGTCAGGCACGGGTGCTTCGACAGGCGATGCGACGCCGGAAGAGTTCCCATTTGAAATGATGCTGCTTCTGGCATCGGCCGTCATCCTCTGGGTATTCATGGACGGGAGAAAAAGAAGAGAAAAATAAAGCCGGAATCATTTTACAGATTCCGGCAGTCATAGAAAGAAAAGTCTGAAGTACCGATACCGATGTCCCCGTTCAGTCGAGGATGTCGGTATCTTTTGTTTCCGGAAGAATTTTGACAGAGGTTGCTTCCACCTGAATATCGTAGCAGGTAAAGATCTTTTCCACGAAATCTTTCTTTAATTTCGGAGTGATCAGGCTGACGAGCGGAACGATGATCAGTCCGCCGATCATGGCGATGGCACCGGCATTGATCGGGCTGACGAATTTGAAGAAGATGTTGAGGACCGTAAAGCCCACGCCGAAGAGGAACGATGCCCAGACGGATCCTTTGGTGACGCCTTTCCAGTACAGGCCGTACAGGAAGGGAGCAAGGAACGCTCCAGCCAGTGCACCCCAGGAGATTCCCATCAGCTGGGCGATGAAGGTCGGCGGATTAATGGCCAGGACGACGGAGAGAACGATGAAGACAACGACCAGGATGCGCAGGAAGAAAAGCTGCTTCTTTTCCGACATTTCCTTGATCAGGGTTCCTTTGATGAAGTCGATCGTCAGCGTTGAGCTGGAAGTCAGAACCAGTGAAGAGAGGGTCGACATCGAAGCGCTCATGATCAGCATGATCAGGATTCCCATGAGCAGATCCGGAAGATTCTGCAGCAGGGTGGGCATGATGGAATCGTAAGCAATCTTGACCGTTCCGTCAGCGGCTGTCGAGCTGACCTGGGTAACATCGATGAGGCGTCCGAATCCTCCGAGGAAATAGGAGCCGCCGGCGATGACGAAGGCAAAAATCGTCGAGATGACCGTGCCCGTCGCAATGGCTTTTTCCGAACGGATCGCATAGAATTTCTGAACCATCTGCGGAAGTCCCCAGGTGCCGAGCGAAGTCAGGATGACGACGCCGAGAAGTCCCAGGGGATCCGGCCCGAAGAAGGAAGTATAGGCACCGGGCTGACCGAGGGTCATGGTGCTTTCGGACGGAATCTCGGCCAGCTGGCGGACCGCCGCCATGAACCCGCCGTGTCCGGTCAGAACCGCTCCGATGACGCAGCAGATGCCGATCAGCATGATGATGCCCTGGATGAAATCATTCCATGCCGTGGCCATGTAGCCGCCGAGCAGGACATAGATGCAGGTGAGGCCGGCCATCAGGATGACGCAGACGATATACGGAATGTTGAAAGCCATGCCGAAAAGTTTTGACAGGCCGTTGTAGACAGAAGCGGTATAGGGAACCAGGAAAATGAAGATAATCATTGAAGAAACGATTTTCAGGGTTTTCGAATCAAAACGTTTTTCAAAGAAAGAAGGCATCGTTGCCGATTTCAGCGATTTGGTCATGACGCGCGTGCGTCTGCCGAGAACCACCCAGGCCAGAAGAGAGCCGATCAGCGCATTTCCGATTCCGATCCAGGTCGATGCCAGGCCGTATTTCCAGCCGAACTGTCCGGCGTAGCCGACAAAGATGACAGCGGAGAAATAGGAGGTTCCGTAAGCGAAGGCAGTCAGCCACGGACCGACATTGCGGCCGCCCAGAACAAAGCCGTCTACCGTGCGGGCGTGACGTCTGGTGTACCAGCCGACGCCGATCATGATGGCAAAGAAAACAACCAGCAGAAATACCTTGATGAACATGAAAGAACCCTCCTCAAAAGCGATTTTATGGGTTAAAGTGTAACGCTTTAAAGCAGGAAAGTCAATCTTTCTTATGTATTTTCTGCAGTGCATTCAGCACGGTTTAACCGGGGCACTCTCCTTTCAACAGCTAAAAAATTCACAAATTAAATTATGAAAATTTGTAAGAAATTTACTGCGAACTTTCCGTGTGAAATGGAACTAATAGGTAGAACCGATAATTGCATGGAAAGAGAGAGTCATGAATCAGGAGAGAAAGGTAAGAGAGATGCGCCGGCGTGCGGAAGCGGCATTGGCGGCTATGTGCTTACGGCGGTCATCGCCTTCACGGCAGGGGTTGTTGCGACGGCGGTATGCCTGAAACTCAGAAAATCGCTGACAGGAAAAACAGAAGACGGCGAAACAGAAAAAAGAGGACATGAAGGAGGATGAAGGAATGAAAAAATGGGCACTGGCAATATTGGCTGCGCTTGCAGCCTGTCTGGTAATGATGGGCGGAACAAGGGACGTGAAGGCGGCATCTCTTCCAACGGGAGGACTTCATATTGATTCAGGAAGCATCACGATAAATGACGGTAATACTTCAGGAAAAATTACGGTTGCACAAGGAAGTACAACATATGATGAGATTGAATCGACGGCTGAAATAAAAATCGATCAGACAAATTCCAAGACTGTTACTACAAACTCTATTACGGTCAATGCCGGTAATGGGGTAAAGATAACTCTTGCCGGAGTAAATATCCAGGCCGAATGTGCATTTGACATATCTGAGGCTGCAGGGACTGTGACGCTCACGCTTGCGGACGATACTGATAATCAACTTTTAAGCACTGGGTTGGGTCATGCAGGAATCCACAAAGAAAACACCGCCAATCTGACGATTGCCGGAGGACAAAAAGGGAACGGGAAACTCTATGCGCAATCTAATGCTTCCGCAGCTGGAATAGGCGGTGGATTTAATTCCTCAGGCTCTACTCAAGAGGATTGCACGAATATCACGATTAAAGGGGGAATCATTACTGCAGTAGGTGCGGGTCACTCGGCCGGGATTGGCGGAGGTATGGTAAAAAATAACGGTCAAGGCAACTGTAGCAACATAACAATAGAGGGAGGTTCAGTCACTGCTCGAGGTGACGGCAATGAAGGCAATGCACCAGGAATTGGTGGTGGGAATGGGGGCGATGCATATTCCTCAAATGCTATAGGTGATTATAACTATTATTATGGGTGTAGCGGAGGCTCGTGTACAGGGATTAATATCAGCGGAGGTATAGTTGATGCCAGCATAGGAGGCGGCAATGGTAGAAATATGGACGGCGATTCCTCTGGAGCTATTCACCCTTTGGCAGAATCATATGGAGGTAATGGGGGTGATTGCTCAAACATTGTTATCAGTGGCGGAACTGTTAATTGCAGCAAGATTTCCGGTGGGATTGGCGGTTCAGCTCATAGCGGCACGAGTAGAAATGGAACACTATGTCCCGGCGGCAACGGCGGCAATGGAGGAGGCTGCAGCAACATCACGATTACAGGCGGCACGGTCACCTGCAGCAATATCAGCGGTGGTGCGGCCGGAGCCGGCGGAAGCAAAGGAAGCGGCAGTGCAGCCGGTCAGAATGGGAGTGACGGGAATTGCAGCAGCGTTTATATCAGCGGCGGCAGCGTGAATACAAGTATCGGCACCACCCCGGCCGTTTCGTCAAGTGACAGCAGGGCCGTTTATCTTACAACAGTCACGCTTGACGGAATCACAAAGTCCTTGCCAGTTACTGCACTTAAATGCGTATTGAATAAATCGGATTACACCTACAGATTGAATG